>ERZ1034915.53-NODE-53-length-76697-cov-275.827614_pt1 | contig 76697 bp, 64 predicted proteins | sample MGYA00520592_ERZ1034915 | MGnify/ENA primary metagenome ERZ1034915 (study PRJEB33766, sample SAMN09781787) | gut metagenome | biome: gut microbiome | host: Homo sapiens | place: Madagascar | study: EMG produced TPA metagenomics assembly of the PRJNA485056 data set... | reverse complement strand
GAATTCGTGGTTTTCCAACGCCAGACTGATGGCTTCAGGCGTGACGATATGGTGACAACGGTTATCAGGGATATAAAAATTATTTTTATTTCCCGTGCCACTGATGACTTGCGGATGATATTGAAAAAAGATATCCCGCCAGAAGGTAATATCACTCTGGATGCCTAGTTTTTCATACAGCTGCTTCTTTTGATGTGAAATTGTCTTTGCACTGCGATTTCTGTACTGTGAGATTTCTGTAACCGACATTCCCTCCATTAGCAGCTTGAGTAAAAGCCGTTCTTTTTCGGACACGATACCAGGCAACGTCAAATTCACCGTTGCCCCGAACTCTTCCAAAAAAACACTCAAATCATGCGAAGCCATTGAACACACCTTGATTAAATCTTGTGCGCCAGCTAAATCTGCGAGTCTTCACTCTGACTGATAAAGCTGGCTGCAAGAAAATGACACAGAGAGCCGAATTATCTCCCGTTCGGCTCTCTCTCCTTTTACTCATTATTCAGATCAGAATTGCCACTTAATGCCAACCATTGCAGAGGTGTCATTATATCCCCTATCGGCAACCTGAACGCCCACATTCCCCCAGACATTCAGGTTGGCATTTAGCTGTCCTTCCACCCCGGTTTTTATCTCAGCAATATTTCGGGCTCCATCCTGAGTGACGGACACGCCATCCATACTGGTGCTGAAATCCTTACTGTTATGCAGCCAGTTCACTTCTACAAACGGCTGGAACTCGCGGGATTTACCGTCATCCATTTTATGGTGGCTCTTCAGCCAGGTTTTTACGCCAAGTCGGGTTTGAACATTGCCATCACCGTTGCTATGAACGAGGGTTCCGTTGCTTTCGCGGTGCTTATCGGCTTTGACTCCCATCCAGGTAACCTGTGCTTGCGGCTGAACATACCATTCATTACGCGTTCCCTGGCTGCCATTAAATTCAGCTAATTTGTGTTTGTATCCAGCTTCCAGTGAAGCGGTAAATCCTTTTGATTTATAGGATTCACTTTGTAAGTCATCCCCTTTCACTGTGTTATCAAACCAGCTGTACTGCGCCCAACTGTCGAGATACGCGCCATTACGCGACTCGTCATCGGCATACCAGGTGGCATAGAGGCCGGTGCTATATCCGTTCACACTCGCTTTTGCACGATAACCGGTTCGCGAGGAAATGGTTTTACTGTCGCTGTTGCCATATCCCGCCATGACCCCAACATGCCAGCTGTCGCTGCCGTTTTGGCTCCACTGCGCGACATCGCCTCCCAGTTGCAGAACATAGCGATTGCTTTGGGTTTTCAGCTGGCCGCTGCCATCACGCCATTTATTATGACCACCTTCATGGCGCATCCACATAGAGGTTTGTTTCTGCTCACCCGTCACCATGTCGGTATAGTACGTATTACCCAGACGCTCATGCAGACGCGTGGTGAACATTGTATTCGCTGCTGCAAGGTTCGCAATGTAGCTACCCGCCTCCGGTCGCAGGTCATTATCCACATTCAGATCCGGACCCGGCGTAGGTGTCGGGTTAGGGTTCGGCTCTGGATTCGGGTTTGGCTCCGGATTCGGCATCGGGTCTGGCTCCGGCTGCAGTTCAGGAGAATCACTGCCGCTGGTCAGATACCAGTTACCACTATTTGCCCCTTGTCCACGCGCGAGAGTGTAGTCATACGCCCCCGCAACGATACGACCAGCCTGAACAAATTCGCCCTCAGACTTACCGTCTACATGGATAAGTTCGATACCGTTAAGGGTTTTCGCACCTGTACCGCCAGCGTTATTCACCGTAACGGCAGTCGTGCCGCTAGTATCGCCCTCGACAACCAATTTATCGGTTACTGAGTCATCGCTATTCAGTACCGTATTCATTACTAGTTGACCGTTATTACCGTGGTAGTTCCCCTTCACCACTAACACATTGCCAGCTTGCTGTCCTGACATTCCGGTCATCAGCGTACCGTTGTTGGTCAGATTGCCGCCCAGGGTGTAATTCACAGACGCAGCCGCTCTTTTTTCAGCGCTATTATTCAACGCCAGGGTACCGTTGTTCTCAACGTTTGCGCTACCCAATCCCTGCGCATGACTTACCAGGACATTAGCCGAATTAGCAATGTTCACATTCGCCGTCAGGTTGCTGTTATCGCCCGCGATGTCCAGCGTGCCGCCCTGAATATTCAGCTCTCCGCTCCCCGTTAACGAACCGGTTGAAGTGCCCCCGTTGGTAACCGTCAGACTGCCGCCATTTAAGCTCAGCAGTGAATCGGCGCTGCCATTGAGCGTGCCCACGGTCTGGCTGTGACCATTCATATCCAGTTCAGTCTCTGCCGCCAGACGCAGTTCATGGGTATTACCCAACACGTTATCGTTATTCAACAAAAGCGTCCCACTGCGCAGATCGGTAACACCGGTATAGTCGTTGTCTTTGTTAGAAAGCGATACGGTCTGACCCTTCTGGCTGCTGAATGCCAGGTCACCACTGCCGGTAATCTTTGCGCTGAGATCGGCGGCATTCTCGCTTTTACCGTTAGAGCTCAGCACCAGAGCATCGCTGTCGGTAGCGTGTAAATCAAGCTGGGTCAGGCCGTAACCGATATACAGACCGTCATTGTTTACCCCACTCGTCAGACGATAGTCGTAAGTGCCGACGGCCGCTTTTTGCCCATTCTGCTGAATATCACGTTGGGCACTGCTGGAGAGGATTTGCCCATTTTTATCCTGCAATTGCAGATTGCCCGCATCGCCCAGAACTTCCGCACCTTGCGCATCAACCAACTTAATGGTGCTGTTACCATCATCGACTTCAGTGAGCGATAACGCAGAGTCAATATCACGAGATACTGAGCTTACAACGTCACTGTCAGAAACCTGAATCACACCCCCGCCGCGCAAATCCAGCGTTTTACTAACGTTGACCGTCCCTTCTGTCATCTGTGCACCTGCTGTCAGGGCACCAAAATCAACGGTTCCGCCGGAGAATCCCAAAGTGCTAATGGAGTGAGCGCCCTTACCCACTATTACCTGGCTTCCCTGACCCGCAGTGATCCCGCCTCTCTGCAGAAACTCAGCATTCTTTTCCAGGTTAAATGTCGTGTTCTGGAACGCCAGTGAACCCTGGAACCAGTCTGTATAAGCAAACTCATCGAAGGAGAATTCGTGATTCCCCATGTTTATTTCAACAATACCTCTACCTTGAAGATCGTTATCAAATACCCAATCTTTATTGGCATTGATTTGCAGTTTGCCATCAACATCCAGGTCCGCACGGCCGATGTTCTTGTCTTCAGAAATAACCACGACAGCACCAGAAGCGACATCAATATATCCGCTGAATGCATAGTTATTGCCGGTCAGTGCCACTGTCCCACTGTCGATACTTATTGTACCATTGCCGGAAATCTTATTGGCAAAGGTCATGCTATCGTCAGCCTTCAGGTGTAATTTCCCGCGGTTGTTGATCTCTGCTGTACCTATATTTTGGGTGATCCCTAAAGCGCCATTTTGCTCAATTTTGACTTTACCACTAAAGGCAGAGTTATCACCGGTTAAGTAAGTCGTGCCATTGAGCGCATTGATATAGCCCAGGCCCTCGCTGCCACTGACAATATCCGCGGAAATAGTCGCGTTTTTATCCGTGTGGTTTAAGGTGATTTTCTTATCGGATGTCTTTGCCCACACAAACTCAATTTTTTCGGCATCAATAATCCCTGCAGCCTTCGCAGCACTTCCTTCCTGTGCACCTAACGCTAACTCAGAGTTGGTGCTTAAACTAATTTTCGGTGCGGATATTTTACCTCCATCTGATACGACTAATGTTGTATCAGAACGTTGGTCGTAATAACCCAGGCTAATATGTTCACGAGCATTAACTTCACCGCCGTTATTAACTGACAGGTACTGATTACCACCGTAACTGCCGTAAACGCCCATAAAGAAGGTTTTAGAATTTACCTGGCTGCCTTCACCACTGACATTTCCCTGCAAATAGGTCAGACGGCTGGTGCCCTTAACATGGATTTTGCCGCCGTTGGAGACATTAAAATAGCCGCGATCGTGTCTCATGCCTGAGTTTGACTCATACAAATCATCAGCATATAACTCGCTGCCAGCATTGGAGACATTCAGGAACCCCGTACCTTTCAGCAAAAAGTTAAGTGGGCCATTGATAGTTACCTTTCCTCCGGTAATATCCAACCCACCACCAGAAGCGAGAGTCAGACGCGGACGGGAAGTATCTGTCGCATTGATTACCAGATTGGCATTGTCAGTCACCGTAATACGGTAATCGATGCTCTGGTTCTCTTTGCCAAAATCAATAGTTTTATCCTGGTTTACGATGACATCATCGGCGAATACCAGAGATGAATATAAACTTATCGCGCTAATTAAAACAGCCCGGGACTTTTTTCCTTTTACTCTGCTCCCCAGCTCCGAGCAGACGCTCCAACAGTTACGGGACCTGTTCCACTTTAGCCGATATATTTTATTCATCACAATCTCCAGCAATACATCCAAATAAAACCAAGATTGCATAAACAGCAACGCATTAAATGCCATTCTGGTTACTGTTCATCGCATATAAAAATTCAAAAATTTTGCATAGCATTGGCAACCACATATCTGAGTATGTAGTTCAGAGGGTAATAAAATAGCAAGTTATTACTTAAAACTTATTTTAAGTTAACACTCTTAACTTTATCATTACATTCCTCCCAGTCTCTAATACCTGCGCATTATATGTATCCAGGAACTCAAATCAACTCAAAATATAAACAAAAGCAAGAGGAATACATTTAATATACAGCCGATAAAAGCGGTAACTCTTATTAGGTATCAAAATATAAGAATCGTCTTATTAATAAATATATAACACTATAGGACTGAATCCATTCAGCTAATACAAAATAAAATCGTTAATTAATAAAATATAAAATCATGAAGTGATACAAGAGGAATTGCAGGATATGACATGACAATCATATATAATATATGCATAATTTTTTACAGCGAGTCAATGATTCCCGCGCCATATGCAGACATGGCGCGGTTTTATGCAAAAACAATCACGCGTCCGGGAACATCACGCTATGGCCCGGCGCTTCACGATGGAGATGAATAAAGTTAAGGTGCCGCTCGTACTGGTCAAGAATATCGGTGATCACCTGCTCTTTGCTGTAGTCCATCAGGTCGTTGCCCTGGCTGCCTTCTAACAGGAAGGTTTCCAGCCGGTAGTAGGTCGATTTACCGCTACGTGCGCGGTAGGTAAAGCCCGGCACCGAATATTGCTGCGGCCAAATCTGATAGACAAAGTTTTGTTCTTCGCCCATATGCACCAACAAATCCAGATGCCCCAACTGTTGTCCCTCTTCCGGCGGCAGGCTTTTTAGCTCCACGTACGCGCCGCGCAACCGCAGCTCCTGCGCCACTTCTTCCATTGCCGGGTAACAGACCGTCTCCATCATCTGTTTAGTGTAACGCGTGCCCGGATAATTCATCAGGCGCGAGAGACGTTTTTTCCAGCTCAGGCGATCCTGAAGCCCCAGCGGTCGCGGCGCGGTATCGCGGTTGGCACTTTCACGGCGGTAATCTTCTACCTTCAGAGATTTATACAACCCCGCCATCACGAAGAAGATCACAAAGCTGAACGGCAGCCCCATAATCACCGTGGTGTTTTGCAGCGCGGATATCCCGTTGGTCATCAGCATGCCGAGCGTCAGCAGGCCAATCGCCACCGACCAGAAGACGCGCAGCCAGCCGGGGGCGTCGCTGTTGATATCTTTAAGCTGCGAGGTGAAATTCCCCAGCACCAGCGCACCGGAGTCCGCCGAGGTCACATAAAACAGCAGGCCAGTAATGGTGGCGACGGAGGCGCTAAAGGTAAACGCCGGATACTGCGCCAGCAGGCTGTAGAAGCCGCGCTCCGGATGGACCATCGCTTCCTCGGCAAATGCCGCGCCGCCGTGGATGATTTCATACAGCGCGCTATTGCCGAACACCGAGAGCCATAACAGCGTGAAGGTAAACGGAATAATCAACGTGCCCAGCACGAACTGGCGAATGGTACGCCCACGCGAGATACGCGCCAGGAACAAGCCGACAAACGGCGACCATGCCACCCACCATGCCCAGAAGAAGAGCGTCCAGTTATTCATCCACTCAACTGGACGGTCGAAGGCAAAACTGTTGAGCGTCATGCCCATAAAGCGATTCACATAGTCGCCAACATTCAGCACCAGCGCATTAAGCAGGAACGAAGTGTCGCCCATAAACAATACGAACAGGATCAATCCCAGCGCCAGCGCAACATTAAGCTCCGATAACACGCGAATGCCCTTATCGACACCGGAGGTGACAGAGATCGTGGCGATTATCACCGACAAGGCGATCAGTGCCGCTTTTGCCGCCATCGAATCGGGAATATCAAACAGTACGCTCAAGCCATAGTTAAGCTGCACCACACCGATACCGAGCGTAGTGGCAATACCGAAGATGGTGCCGATCACCGCTGCAATATCCACTGAGTGCCCTATCGGCCCGTTAATCCGTTTACCGAAGATCGGGTACAGCGCCGAGCGGATGGTGAGCGGCAAATTATAACGATAGCTAAAGTATCCGAGCGCCATGCCCATCAGCGCATACATCGACCAGCCGGTTAAGCCGTAGTGAAACAGCGTCCAGACCATCGCCTGACGCGCGGCCTCAATCGTCTGTCCCGCGCCTTCCGGCGGCTGCATATACTGCGTTACCGGTTCGGCTACGGAGAAGAACATCAGGTCGATACCGATCCCGGCAGCAAACAGCATCGCCGCCCAACTCAGCAGGCTGAATTCCGGTTTGGATTGTTCTGGCCCGAGCTTCACCGAACCAAAACGCGAACAAGCGATACAGACCACAAAGACAATATAGAGCGTTGCCGCCAGTAGATAGTACCAACCGAAGGTTTTAGAAACCCAGTCCAGCGTGCGGCCAATCCACAGGGCCGAGAAGTCGCGAAACAGGATCGTTGTCAGGGAAAACAACAAAATCAGTCCGGCGGAGGTGTAAAACACCACCGGATTGATTTTGTCCTTTTCCCTGCTGTGTGAAAGGTCTGTCATCCAGTATCCCCACTGTTATTGTTACCATTTAAAATCAAATTCGTAACAATTAAGACACATTTTATATTGAACGTCCAATCAATAACCGCTTTAATAGATAAACAACGCTGATGAATGGAGTGGCGAAAATGCCCAAATTGGGGATGCAGTCGATCCGGCGCAGACAACTGATCGACGCCACACTGGAAGCAATAAATGAAGTGGGCATGCACGATGCAACGATCGCGCAGATCGCCCGCCGTGCAGGCGTTTCTACGGGGATCATCAGCCACTATTTCAGGGACAAAAATGGTCTGCTGGAAGCAACCATGCGCGATATCACCAGTCAGCTGCGTGACGCGGTTTTGAATCGATTACATGCACTTCCGCAGGGCAGTGCAGAGCAGCGATTACAGGCGATTGTTGGCGGAAACTTCGATGAAACGCAGGTGAGCAGTGCGGCGATGAAAGCCTGGCTGGCGTTCTGGGCCAGCAGTATGCATCAGCCGATGCTCTATCGTTTACAGCAGGTCAGTAGCCGCCGCTTATTGTCGAATCTGGTGAGCGAATTTCGCCGCGAGTTACCGCGCCAACAGGCACAGGAAGCGGGCTACGGCCTTGCCGCGCTGATTGACGGATTATGGCTGCGCGCGGCACTGAGCGGCAAACCGCTGGATAAACCTCTCGCACACTCGCTGACCCGTCACTTTATTACTCAGCATTTACCCACCGATTAACCGAGGAGACGTGATGTCCCGAATGGCAGAACAGCAGCTTTATATACATGGTGGTTATACCTCCGCCACCAGCGGTCGCACCTTCGAGACCATTAACCCGGCCAACGGTAACGTGCTGGCGACCGTGCAGGCCGCCGGGCGTGAGGATGTCGATCGCGCCGTGAAGAGTGCCCAACAGGGGCAAAAAATCTGGGCGGCGATGACCGCTATGGAGCGCTCGCGTATTCTGCGTCGGGCCGTTGATATTCTGCGTGAACGCAATGACGAACTCGCAAAACTGGAAACCCTCGACACCGGAAAAGCATATTCGGAAACCTCAACCGTCGATATCGTTACCGGTGCGGACGTGCTGGAGTACTACGCCGGGCTGATCCCGGCGCTGGAAGGCAGCCAGATCCCGTTGCGTGAAACGTCCTTTGTGTATACCCGCCGCGAACCGCTGGGCGTAGTGGCAGGGATTGGCGCATGGAACTACCCGATCCAGATTGCCCTGTGGAAATCCGCCCCGGCGCTGGCGGCAGGCAACGCAATGATTTTCAAACCGAGCGAAGTTACCCCGCTTACCGCGTTAAAGCTGGCTGAAATTTACAGCGAAGCGGGCCTGCCGGACGGCGTATTTAACGTGTTGCCGGGCGTGGGCGCGGAGACCGGGCAATATCTGACCGAGCATCCGGGCATTGCCAAAGTGTCATTTACCGGCGGTGTCGCCAGCGGCAAAAAAGTGATGGCTAACTCGGCGGCCTCTTCCCTGAAAGAAGTGACCATGGAACTGGGCGGTAAATCACCGCTGATCGTTTTCGATGATGCGGATCTCGATCTCGCCGCCGATATCGCCATGATGGCAAACTTCTTCAGCTCCGGTCAGGTGTGTACCAATGGCACCCGCGTCTTCGTTCCGGCGAAATGCAAAGCCGCATTTGAGCAGAAAATTCTGGCGCGCGTTGAGCGCATTCGCGCGGGCGACGTTTTCGATCCGCAAACTAACTTCGGCCCGCTGGTCAGCTTCCCGCATCGCGATAACGTGCTGCGCTATATCGCCAAAGGCAAAGAGGAAGGCGCGCGCGTACTGTGCGGCGGCGATGTACTGAAAGGCGATGGCTTCGATAACGGCGCATGGGTTGCACCGACAGTGTTCACCGATTGCAGCGACGATATGACCATCGTGCGTGAAGAGATCTTCGGGCCAGTGATGTCGCTTCTCACTTATGAATCTGAGGACGAAGTGATTCGCCGCGCCAATGATACCGACTACGGCCTGGCGGCGGGCATCGTGACGGCGGACCTGAACCGCGCGCATCGCGTCATTCATCAGCTGGAAGCGGGTATTTGCTGGATCAACACCTGGGGCGAATCCCCGGCAGAGATGCCCGTTGGCGGCTACAAACACTCCGGCATTGGTCGCGAGAACGGCGTGATGACGCTCCAGAGTTACACCCAGGTGAAGTCCATCCAGGTTGAGATGGCTAAATTCCAGTCCATATTCTAACCAGGAGGTTTATTTGCAATTTGACTACATCATTATTGGTGCCGGCTCAGCCGGCAACGTTCTCGCTACCCGTCTGACTGAAGATCCGAATACCTCCGTGCTGCTGCTTGAAGCGGGCGGCCCGGACTATCGCTTTGACTTCCGCACCCAGATGCCCGCAGCGCTGGCGTTCCCACTACAGGGTAAACGCTACAACTGGGCCTATGAAACGGAACCTGAACCGTTTATGAATAACCGCCGCATGGAGTGCGGACGCGGTAAAGGCCTGGGTGGATCGTCGCTGATCAACGGCATGTGCTACATCCGTGGCAATGCGCTGGATCTCGATAACTGGGCGCAAGAACCCGGTCTGGAGAACTGGAGTTATCTCGACTGCCTGCCCTACTACCGCAAGGCCGAGACTCGCGATGTGGGCGAGAACGACTACCACGGTGGCGATGGCCCGGTGAGCGTCACCACCTCCAAACCCGGCGTCAATCCGCTGTTTGAAGCGATGATTGAAGCGGGCGTGCAGGCAGGCTACCCGCGCACGGACGATCTCAACGGCTATCAGCAGGAAGGTTTTGGCCCGATGGATCGCACCGTCACGCCGCAGGGCCGTCGCGCCAGTACCGCGCGCGGTTATCTCGATCAGGCCAAATCGCGCCCTAACCTGACCATTCGTACTCACGCTATGACCGATCACATCATTTTTGACGGCAAACGCGCGGTGGGCGTCGAATGGCTGGAAGGCGACAGCACCATCCCAACCCGCGCAACGGCCAACAAAGAAGTGCTGTTATGTGCAGGCGCGATTGCCTCACCGCAGATCCTGCAACGCTCCGGCGTCGGCAACGCTGAACTGCTGGCGGAGTTTGATATTCCGCTGGTGCATGAATTACCCGGCGTCGGCGAAAATCTTCAGGATCATCTGGAGATGTATCTGCAATATGAGTGCAAAGAACCGGTTTCCCTCTACCCTGCCCTGCAGTGGTGGAACCAACCGAAAATCGGTGCGGAGTGGCTGTTTGGCGGCACTGGCGTTGGTGCCAGCAACCACTTTGAAGCAGGTGGATTTATTCGCAGCCGTGAGGAATTTGCGTGGCCGAATATTCAGTACCATTTCCTGCCAGTAGCGATTAACTATAACGGCTCGAATGCAGTGAAAGAGCACGGTTTCCAGTGCCACGTCGGCTCAATGCGCTCGCCAAGCCGTGGGCATGTGCGGATTAAATCCCGCGACCCGCACCAGCATCCGGCGATTCTGTTTAACTACATGTCGCACGAGCAGGACTGGCAGGAGTTCCGCGACGCAATTCGCATCACCCGCGAGATCATGCATCAACCGGCGCTGGATCAGTATCGTGGCCGCGAAATCAGCCCCGGTGTCGAATGTCAGACGGATGAACAGCTCGATGAGTTCGTGCGTAACCACGCCGAAACCGCCTTCCATCCGTGCGGTACCTGCAAAATGGGTTACGACGAGATGTCCGTGGTTGACGGCGAAGGCCGCGTACACGGGTTAGAAGGCCTGCGTGTGGTGGATGCGTCGATTATGCCGCAGATTATCACCGGGAATTTGAACGCCACGACAATTATGATTGGCGAGAAAATAGCGGATATGATTCGTGGACAGGAAGCGCTGCCGAGGAGCACGGCGGGATATTTTGTGGCAAATGGGATGCCGGTGAGAGCGAAAAAATGAGTCGTGATTTGAACTGACTCAAGAACCGATCTGATTGAGAGTTACCGTTCCAGGTATGGGGACAGAATCGTTATATAAAACATAGGGGTAACTCTCATGCTTCATAGTGACAACCTCGCCAGCAAATTCTAAGCGGACTCGTTCAATCTGGCTGATGAAGGTGCTATGAATGCACTGATAAACCGCAGGTGAAATGCCACTCAGCTTAAGAATTACGCCGCTAGTGTTCCTGGCTATGGTGACTTGTTCACTCCCGCTCACGGTTAGCATATACGAAAAGGGTTCTTGAAACGAGGACAAAAATAAGTCAGACCAAAACAACGTGGAGCTTTAAACACGATTCGTATAATTTATTGGCAGTGATTTATTTTTACTCTTCTTTAATTAATCATCATGCTTAAATATTTTTTAGCACAAGATTATCGCTTCGCTAACATTTTATTTTACATTAATTTTCAATTGATAATAAAAAGTTGTTAATAAGTTTATGCGAAAAATAAAAATTGTTGAAATACTCTCCAGCAAATGAATCAAAAATAAACAAATTGATATTTACAAAAAGCAAAAAAACTATTTAAGAGAACATCTTTAATTTATTAGCAGAACCCATCAATAATGATTTACTTACGACTAAAAAATATCTTACAACAATGTGTTATTGTAAATTAACGGGAATAATATTAAATTTTTATTTTCTACACCCTAACTTCACAGAACGACAAAATGCATATAAAATCAATAAGATAATAATAAAAACAACCTCATAAGAAATAACGTCAAATATCTCAAAACTACTAAACATCACTAAAAGATTAGACGTAACACACATCCCCCACGCCCTGTAGTTCATAGCTTTTATATTTATTTTCTCACATCACTGTAGATAAAAACACGCATTAAAAATGACTTGTAGAAAAGCTGCACAATAAATAGTTCATATTTAATCTGTTGCGTAGAACTACTATTCAAAAAATCTTAATAATGAGATAATGAGATTACATCGATAACGTTCTGATTGCAGGTATACTTATCTGGGTGTGCCTCTCTTTTTTTTAAAACTGTACACGGTGGCGTATGACGAGAAAATATCTCACACAGGATGAAGTCTACAGGCTGATGGATGCAGCCCAGAGTATGTCCTTTCCTGAAAGAAATCGCTGTCTAATTATGATGGCTTTCATTCACGGTTTTAGGGCCAGTGAACTTCTTGATTTACGTTTATCCGATATTGATGCATCTGGAAAACAACTTAATATTCGGCGTATTAAAAATGGTTTCTCGACAACACATCCTCTTCTTCCTGATGAATATAATTTGATCAAGTTGTGGCTTAAGCAGAGGAAGTTAATTGAAAACGGAGTTGAAGGAGACTGGCTTTTTCTCTCCCGGAAACGCCGCCCTATCAGCAGACAACATTTTTTTTCTATCATTCGTGAGGCTGGAAAACGTGCAGGATTAGCTGTAAAAGCACATCCTCATATGTTACGTCATGCCTGTGGTTTTGCTCTGGCTGACAATGGTGTCGATACCCGACTACTTCAGGATTATCTGGGTCATCGAAATATTCAGCATACTGTCAGATACACAGCCAGTAATGCTGCTCGTTTTAAAGGGGTGTGGAAAAAAAAGCCTCGTTAAAACAGTACCTTCTGATTCAAAATGTCAGATTCCTACGTTTTCCTCAATTCTTCCATAAAAAAACAGCCCATTCAATTAAATAAAACACATAACATGTTGATATTTCTCGCTAAAGTAAAATAACCCCATGATTTGAAATGATTAACCACAAAGATCATACCAGTGATTAACTTTCGCTCATATTGTTAAATAACACAAAATTAAAAACAATAAAAATCAAACAAATTAGATTTATATTCCAAGAAAATTAAATATTCAGGCTATTAAACCAAACCTGACATTTTGAATCAAAATGTCAGGTTTTGTAGCAATGGCGTGGACGAGTCTGAATGAAGAAGCCTCTGGTTATTATCAGTGCCTGTCAGTTCACCAGGCTGGCACTGGAGTCTCTCATCCCAGCGGACAGGTATATCGTGCGGGTGTACAGCAACGTCACTACAGAGGTTGAATTCGTTTTAAAGACCTCCTGTGGCTACCTGTTGGCTGATATCCCTTCGCTTCCTTCGGGGGAGTTAGTTCTTCTGGCTTGTCTTGTCCGCTTGCGGAGTGATGCCGGGCAATGGCAAGTCTGCCTGACCGGTGACTCCGACTGGTTCGATAATGCTCCTGCTTCAAGTCTGTATAACGGCTTCCCACATATCGGCACCTTGCTGAAAGCGAGTCGTTATCAGAATCAAATTATCCGCTGGTTACTACGTCCTTTACCCGACGATATGAGTGATTTCTGGCTCCTGACTGCACGGGAGTTAAGCGTGCTTAAGATTCTGATGCAGGGCATGAGTTTCAGTGAGATTGCCCGTTATGAACAACGCAGTTCAAAGACTCTGCATGCGATTGCCACACAGGCATTAAGGAAACTTGGACTGGGAACACTAAGCGATTTCAGGCTGCTCTATACAGGATGCGGTGACAGCAGAGTCAAACGGAATATACGGCTACATGCAAGATATGTCGGACAACATTCCGCTCATCGACTCACTCAGTATGTGCAGAACATGGTGTCCGGAATTCTTTATCCAGAGAAAGTTATCGTTGGTAAATCAATAAATTCTGACGCCATATCCGGAAAAGTGCTTTCCGGGCAAAGAAAACATATGTCTAAAAAAAGACCAGGAGTGTTATGACACAGCAGCGTTGTTACTACCACCCACTGCGGCGCGTACGGACTCGCTACAGTGTAGGGGCCAAAATATTTCTACTGCTCTGGGCTGCAGGAGTGGGAGGCACGCTGTACAGCCTGTACAGCGTGCTGGCGTACTGACATCTGTGAGGGAAGGATGCGTTTCGTTCTTTTCTGTCCCTCAGGAATTGTACCTGCACAGTTTGAAGCTCTATCAACCGGTTCTGTCTGCAATATTACCTGCATCAGAACAGAAGAAGAGTTACGCAATAAATTGCGGCACAGGCCGCAGAGTGTCGTGATATCGGCAGGGCGACCTGCCGAATGCGCTGAAATGTGGTTCCGATTTTATCGGGATCACTCATTCGTGGTGGTGTTGTGCGTCGCGCCCTTTTTTCTGCCACCGGATGTGAGTATTTCTGGCGTTCTCAAAAACCTGAGGTTACTGAAAACAGGAATGTCAGTAGAGCGTGCTATCAGTGTTGCAAATGCCTCTGGTGGGTTTTCAGGACTGAAACATGCAGAAAATTTGCCAGTTATGGACAGTTACTCTGTCTTTATGAATGAGGTGAATAACCGCACAAAGACAATCGTCATGTCAGAACGCTTCCCGGAAAAGCAAAAGAAGGTGTTGTCGTTGCTTCTTGCTGGACACAGCTGGGAATACAGTGCGCAGTTTCTCAAAACGGGGATAAGACAGATATGGCTTGCTGAGCAGTCGCTAAAAAAGCGTTGGGGAATACCGGACAGCATGTCATTGCGGGAAGCCCTGCTGCTGAGCAGCAATAAATTTCACGGTGATGGAAATGCATTGGAAAAAACGAATGCCATGACATTGCGTGAAAACGGAAATACCAACAGGTATTCCGTGGTGGTAAATGCAGGGACGCAGGCTTTATCTCTGCATAAATATAAATAAGTGGGAAATTGAAATTAGTTACCAGAATGGAGAATTTCTTCATGAAAAACAGTAAGGCATTTTACCGCAGCGCATTAGCGACAGCTATTGTTATGGCTCTTTCTGCACCAGCATTCGCTGCTGATAACGCGGTATCAACTACACCGGTTACACTGGATAAAGATAAGACAACTCTGGATCAAGATGTTGTTATTAGCAATACAGCAGACCAACAGATTACAGCCGTAACAATTAATGCGGCAGATAAAGATCTTAATGTTACTTTTGGCGGTCATGATATTACTGCTGAATCAACGGCAGACAAAAAATTCCTTGAAGGTGTAAAAGTTAGCGGTGACAAAAATATTGTGATTAATGCTACAGGCTCCACCATCACAGCTCAAGGTGAAGGCACCTATGTCCGGACTGCAATGGTCATTTCTTCAACTGGCGATGTTGTTGTTAATGGCGGTAATTTCGTTGCAAAAAATGAAAAAAGTAGTGCGACAGGAATATCTCTGGAAGGGGCCACGGGAAATAATGTAACGCTAAATGGTACAACCATAAATGCTCAAGGTAATAAGAGTTCCAGCAACGGCTCTACGGCAATTTTTGCTCAAAAGGGTAGCGTATTGAATGGTTTTAAAGGTGATGCAACCGACAACATTACCCTTGCTGGCTCAAATATTATTAATGGCCGGATTGAAACAATAGTTATTGCCAAGGAGAATACGGGAACTCATACAGTCAATCTGAATATTAAGGATGGCTCAGTAATTGGGGCGGCTAATAATAAACAAACAATTTATGCTTCTGCTTCGGCACAAGGAGCAGGTTCAGCAACGCAAAATTTAAATTTATCTGTCGCCGATTCAACCATCTACTCTGATATCCATGCCCTTTCTGCAAGCGAGAATTCAGCCGGTACCACAACAAATGTAAACATGAACGTTGCCCGCTCTTACTGGGAAGGTAATGCTTATACCTTCAATAGCGGCGATAAAGCGGGTAGTAATCTGGATATAAATCTTTCCGATAGCTCAGTCTGGAAAGGCAAAGTTTCAGGGGCAGGAGATGCCAGTGTATCTCTGCAAAACGGGTCTGTCTGGAATGTTACGGGATCCTCAACTGTTGATGCTCTGGCAGTAAAAGACAGTACGGTTAATATCACGAAGGCTACAGTCAATACTGGCACGTTTGCTTCTCAGAACGGCACTCTGATTGTTGATGCCTCTTCTGAAAACACTCTGGATATCAGCGGAAAAGCGAGCGGTGACTTGCGTGTTTACAGTGCGGGTTCATTGGATCTTATCAATGAACAAACGGCATTTATTTCTACCGGCAAAGACAGCACTCTAAAAGCCACAGGCACAACGGAAGGTGGTCTGTATCAATATGACCTGACACAGGGAGCTGATGGTAACTTTTATTTCGTAAAAAACACGCATAAAGCATCCAACGCCAGCTCCCTGATTCAGGCAATGGCAGCAGCTCCGGCTAACGTTGCTAATCTGCAGGCTGACACGCTCTCAGCCCGTCAGGATGCTGTCCGTCTGAGCGAAAATGACAAGGGCGGCGTATGGATTCAGTACTTTGGCGGTAAACAGAAACATACCACCGCGGGAAATGCATCCTATGACCTGGATGTAAACGGTGTAATGCTGGGTGGTGATACCCGCTTCATGACTGAAGATGGTAGCTGGCTGGCAGGTGTAGCGATGTCTTCTGCGAAAGGTGACATGACCACCATGCAGAGCAAAGGCGACACTGAAGGTTACAGCTTCCACGCTTACCTGAGCCGCCAGTATAACAACGGTATCTTCATTGATACTGCTGCACAGTTTGGTCACTACAGCAACACGGCAGATGTTCGCCTGATGAATGGTGGCGGTACCATCAAAGCTGACTTTAACACCAATGGTTTCGGTGCGATGGTTAAAGGCGGTTACACATGGAAAGACGGTAATGGCCTGTTTATTCAGCCATATGCCAAACTGTCTGCGCTGACGCTGGAAGGTGTGGATTATCAGCTCAACGGCGTGGACGTTCATTCTGACAGCTATAACTCTGTGCTGGGTGAGGCCGGTACGCGCGTGGGTTATGACTTCGCTGTGGGCAACTCGACCGTTAAACCTTATCTGAATCTGGCCGCACTGAACGAATTCTCTGATGGCAACAAAGTCCGTCTGGGTGATGAGTCTGTCAATGCCAGCATTGACGGTGCAGCATTCCGCGTGGGTGCAGGTGTACAGGCTGATATCACCAAAAACATGGGAGCATATGCAAGCCTTGACTACACCAAAGGTGACGACATTGAGAACCCGCTACAGGGTGTAGTTGGTATCAATGTGACCTGGTAAGAATAAAGCAGTCGGTTCCCCTGTCGACTGTTATACCCCCTGCAGGCAGCATACTGCTGCCTGCAGGCTATAAACATCCAGTATTCATGATGCTGGTTTTTTGCTGATATTTACCCCGAACATTCCTGATACAGGCTATTAATACAACCTTATCTGCGGCAGATTTTATTTTCTGGATATATTATGCGTGAACAAATCAAACAGGATATCGATCTGATTGAGATTTTATTTTATCTGAAGAAAAAGATTCGTGTTATCCTTTTTATTATGGCTATATGTATGGCTATGGTGCTGTTGTTTCTGTATATCAATAAAGACAATATAAAAGTGATTTACAGCCTAAAAATAAACCAGACAACGCCAGGTATACTTGTTAGCTGTGATAGCAATAATAATTTTGCCTGTCAGACCACAATGACTGAAGATGTTATTCAGCGAATTACTACATTTTTTCACACCAGCCCAGATGTCAAGAACAGAGAAATAAAGCTGGAATGGTCAGGAGATAAGAGAGATTTACCAACTGCTGAAGCGGAAATATCTCGCGTGCAGGCGTCTATTATCAAATGGTATGCGTCAGAATACCATAATGGCAGGCAAGTTCTCGATGAGATACAAACACCTTCAGCAATTAACAGTGAGCTTTATACAAAAATGATATACCTGACCAGGAACTGGTCATTGTATCCGAACGGTGATGGCTGTGTAACTATAAGCTCACCAGAAATAAAAAATAAATACCCTGCTGCCATTTGCCTGGCTCTGGGATTTTTTCTAAGCATTGTAATTTCTGTAATGTTTTGCCTTGTCAAAAAAATGGTAGATGAATACCAACAAAACTCTGGGTAGTAATAAACAGCATTCTGATAGAGAGTGCCTGTATAAAGCTGAAGTGACAATGACCGGGAAGGGAACCCGTTTTCAGGAATGGATGCCTGTCTTTTTCACTGTAAATATCCTGGCATTACTAATGCCAGGATATTTACAGAAGAGCAGCATAACCATGACGGAACGGGGTTAAGTCAGGTTGTCCTTAACGCTATTTTCAACCTCGTATGCCTTCTTCAGGTTTATGTTCAGATCTCATATCTCTCTCAGCAATCCTCAATAATCAGATACACCGCTTTCACCGGACCATGAACCCCGACGACTTTGATAAGCTCAATATCCGCCGTTGAACTAGGGCCGCTAATGATGTTAATGCAGGACGGCATTCGTTCACCGGCCTGCGCTTTCTGATGCAATTTTTCTGCGAGTTGCGCTACACGCGGCAGGATTGTGCTTTTACGCAGGATAAAAAGAGAAGATTCCGGGAGCAGGCTCAATGAACGCCCGCGCCCGGCGGCGGAAAAAAGAACCACGCCTCCCGATTCGGTTAAACCATATTCAGCATACACGACACCCACTTTAGCCTGCTCGGCCTGCGAGATATTCTCGGCACCTTTCGCCGGATCCCAAACAACGGCATTGCATTCCTGCTGCAAACGTTCACTAATCCCCAATTCCTCGAGCCTCGTGTCACCGCTAATCACGACCGACTGATCTCCCAGCTCTTTACACAGACGTATTGCAGCTTCTGCCGCCTTCGCCTCGCTGGTCAGCTCACAGCGCGTCAACATAACATCGCTGGCAAACTGAATAAACGCGTCACAGCGCTGCTGTTGGTTAAGTTGGGTAAGCCGCTCGTTAGCATAGTTGTTAAGCGGCGCATCTTCTGCTTGCGGTTCAAGTCGCAGCGGGCGACCCAGTGCCTGAGCAACGTTATTCAAAAATTCGCCTCGATTATCCATTCTTTTTCTCCTGCGCCTGATGTTTCTTAAACCAACTACGGAAACTCTCTCCGTCAGCTTCAGGAAGATCGCGTGCTTCCATCCAGTCGCTAATCGCGCCAAATTTGAGTGGTGTTTTGCCGCCATTGATAAACCAGCTTGCCGCATGAGCGCCGGCCATCATCCCGACTTTCCACAATCCTGGATGACTATTGGCATAAGCGAACATTTTTATCGCCCGTTGCTCTGCTTTTGCGGTGATCCCTTTTTCAGCCATCACCCGACGATGACTCAAAATCAGTTTTGACAGCGGAATACGCACCGGACACACGCTGTCACAAGCAGTGCATAAAGAGCAGGCGTAGGGTAAATCTTTAAAATCTTTATAGCCGCCAAGTAGCGGAGAAATCACCGCACCAATTGGCCCTGGATAAATAGAGCCATATCCATGACCGCCAATATGGCGATATGCCGGACAAGTATTCATACAAGCCCCGCAGCGAATACAGCGCAGCACATCCCGAAATTCAGAGGCCAGCACCTCAGAACGCCCGTTATCGACAATAACCAGATGAAACTCTTCAGGACCATCAACGTGCCCCGCTTCGCGCGGTCCTGTCAGCCAGGTGTTGTATCCCGTCAAACGTGCACCAACGGCACTGCGCGCCAGCATGGTGATCAATACATCTACCTCGGCAAACGTGGGGGCAATACGCTCCATTCCCATCACTGCAATATGCGTTTTAGGCAGCGTGGTACACATTCGCGCATTACCTTCATTGGTCACCAGGCATACCGAACCTGTCTCTGCCACCGCGAAATTACAGCCGGTAATACCTATTTCAGCACTGAGGAAATCTTCGCGGATTTTTTGCCGGATGAATAAGGTCATTGCTTCAGGCGTTTCCGGCCCCTCATAGCCCAGACGTTCGTGTAGCACTCGACGGATCTGATGGCGATCTTTATGAATTGCCGGGACCACAACATGAGATGGCGGATCTTGATCCAGCTGGAGAATATATTCACCCAGATCGGTTTCAATCACCTGAATGCCAGCATCCTGCAATACATGATTGACACCAATCTCTTCGGTCACCATCGATTTAGATTTCACCACCTTCCGGGCATTTTTGCGTTGGGCAACCTGTAAAATGTAGCGGGTAGCGTCTTCTTTGGTTTTTGCAAACCAGACGTGACCGCCGTTTTGCGTCACTTTTTCTGAGAGCTGGTACAGATAAGCGTCGAGATTACTCAGAACATGATCACGTATCTGGGCAGCCCGATCGCGCCACTCCTCCCAGTGCCCCAATTCATCGACCATTTTTTGCCGATTTGCCCCAATACGCTGCTGCGCGTTTGCCACCGCTTTGCGCATGATCGGATCTTCAATTTGCTGACGGATGCGTGTCTTAAAATCTGTATTACTGGTTTTGATCGACATCTTTATATCCTCAGCGGCTCATCAACACTTCAGCAATATGCATCACTTTGACTTTCTGCCCTTCCCGTTGTAATCGCCCACTGATGTTCAGCAGGCAACTCACGTCAGCACCAATTAAATACTCAGGGCGGACTTCCATCAGGTGCGCAACCTTTTCTTTCACCATCTCGCCGGATATTTCGGCCATTTTGACCGAGAACGTGCCGCCAAATCCGCAGCAGGTATCCTGTTCAGCAAAGGTCAACAGCTCCAGTCCACGCACATTTTTCAGCAGCGTAAGTGGTTCGTCCTTCACCCCCAGCTTACGGGCCAGGCTACAAGATGGGTGATACACCGCTCTCCCTTGCAAACTGGCACCTACATCGACTACCCCTAATTTATTAACAATAAAAGAGGTGAGATCCTGCATACGCGCGGCAACCTTTTCGGCTCGTGATGCCCATTCAGGTTCATCCGCCAGATACGTCGGGTAACTTTTTACGGCATAGGTGCAAGAGCCAGCTGGTGAAATAATGGGATCGTCGTTATCCTCCAGTGCGGCGATCAGATTTTTCATCCCTGGAATCGCTTCTTTGATATAACCGCTATTGATCGCAGGCTGACCGCAGCATCCCTGTTTCTCCGGGAAATTTACGCGACAGCCGAGTTTTTCCAGTAGCAGCACGGAGTCTCGTGCCATTCTTGATTTCAGGGCGTCACCAATACAGGTGACAAAGAAATTGACATTCACAACTAATACTCCATTACTTCATGCCCATTTATGCCCGATGTTTCCCCCCCACCGGGGGATCAATCATCAATAAATATGGCGTTCTTTTTTAATTGGCTAGCAACATACCACCCCTCATTTGTATGACAAATGATAATCTTTCATCCAAACTTCAAATGCAATAACTAATTTTATTTCTTTCGGCATCGCTCACATTTTATGGGGAAATCGACGATCATTTTTGGCATAAGAAATCCATTTAAAAATGGCCACATCCCTTATACCTATTCAGAGCTACTTATTCAGGGGTTATTGAGATATACACTGATGGTGTACAAACAAAATCACCGACAATAATCACGTATCAAGTAATAGTCGGAGTTTTATTTAATTGAAGCAATTTAGTTTGCATTTTTATTTAAAAACCGAGCTAGAGTCCATCAGAAAAAAAATATATAAAGCCCAAACCACCGTTGGAAATAGAAATAGCTGAAAGGCTCACAACTCCCGGAATGCGGATTATCTTTGCCCTGATTTCTGGCGGTTTTATTCAGGGTGCAAGCTGTCTGACCCTTTCCCGATATTCTCCCGGGGTACAACCAAACTCGCGGACAAACGCCTTGTGAAAAGATGATTCACTGGCATAGCCTACTGACTCAGCGATCACCACAACAGGGAGCGTTTCCCGGGAAAACATCTGGGCCGCTATTTGTAGACGCAACTTTGTTAATACAGCCAGCGGCGTGGTTCCGGAAACATCACGGAAAAGCTGGGCAAAACTTGCCCGGGACATGTGGGCGATGCTGGCCAGCGATTCGACGGTCCAGGCGTGTCCTGGCATTTCCAACATTTGCTGTATTACCGCACCAAGACGTGGATGCAGAAGCAAACTGAGAATGTTTTTCTCAGTATTAACCTGTGCAATCCACTCACGCACCGCGAGGGTAAAGAATGTAGCGCAGATCTGGCTACACAGTGCATCCACTCCCGGCATTGCCAATCTGGATTCCTGTTGTAAAAACGGGATCGCCTCCCTCAGCCAGTTATATTCTACGCTGTGGTTAACCGGTGCTAAAAACAGCGTTTCCGGCAAAGACGTTAAAAAATAACGCGCCGAATGTTGCAACCGAAGAGTGCCGCAGACAATACAGGTCGATTCATTATCGACATGACTCAGGCGATGAGCTGAATTTTGTGGTAGCAGGACCACATTTCCCGGGCGTAATGTAAAAATCTCTCCCGTCGGCATTTCCAGCTTCGCCGCTCCTTGCGTTAACGCATGCCAACGAATAACCGATAATTCCCCGGCACCATGTGGAAGCTGCCAGTCACTTCCTAACACGCAATTCTTATCGATCGTTCCTTGTGGAGCGTTAAGCATCAACAAACGGCTAAGGGCATCCATATCAGACTCCTGAGTGGTTTTTGATTACAAACACCAACAATCTTAGTAAATAACTAATCTAATACCATCAAATAGTTAATCATGATTTTTGTTTTGTGATTCTGATTAAGAAAAAGAAAATACCAGACGATAAGACAAAATATCAAGCGTTGTGAAGAAATGGTATTTGCTCTTTTGCGTCTATAGTCATGATGTCAAATGAACGCGTTTCGACAGGAAATCATCATGAATAAATATCAGGCAGTGATTATTGGTTTTGGCAAGGCTGGAAAAACATTAGCCGTCACGCTGGCAAAAGCAGGTTGGCGAGTGGCTCTCATCGAACAATCAAATGCAATGTATGGCGGGACCTGTATTAATATCGGCTGCATCCCAACCAAAACATTGGTTCATGACGCACAGCAGCACACAGATTTTGTCCGTGCCATACAGCGTAAAAATGAAGTGGTTAATTTTTTACGTAATAAGAATTTTCATAATCTTGCGGATATGCCCAATATCGACGTGATCGACGGCCAGGCGGAGTTTATCAATAATCATAGCCTGCGTGTTCATCGGCCTGAGGGAAATCTGGAAATTCATGGCGAGAAAATTTTTATTAATACCGGTGCACAAACCGTGGTTCCGCCAATTCCTGGAATTACCACCACGCCTGGTGTATATGACAGCACCGGATTACTTAATCTAAAAGAATTGCCTGGGCATTTAGGTATTTTGGGCGGCGGATATATTGGCGTTGAGTTCGCCTCTATGTTCGCTAATTTTGGCAGCAAGGTAACCATTTTAGAAGCAGCTTCGCTGTTTTTGCCTCGGGAAGATCGGGATATTGCTGATAATATCGCGACGATTTTACGCGATCAGGGCGTCGATATTATCCTCAATGCCCATGTGGAGCGAATCAGTCACCATGAAAATCAAGTGCAAGTGCATAGCGAGCACGCCCAACTGGCGGTGGATGCACTGTTAATAGCTTCCGGTCGTCAACCGGCTACCGCTTCGTTACATCCAGAAAATGCCGGTATCGCAGTAAACGAGCGCGGGGCAATTGTCGTTGACAAGCAATTACATACCACCGCAGACAATATTTGGGCGATGGGAGATGTTACCGGCGGGCTGCAATTTACTTATATTTCACTGGATGATTACCGCATTGTGCGTGATGAGTTGCTGGGAGAAGGCAGACGTAGTACTGATGATCGGAAAAATGTGCCTTATTCCGTATTTATGACACCGCCCCTGTCCAGGGTTGGTATGACAGAAGAACAGGCCAGAGAGAGTGGTGCTGATATTCAGGTGGTGACATTGCCTGTAGCTGCAATTCCGCGTGCCAGAGTGATGAATGATACTCGTGGGGTATTAAAAGCGATTGTTGATAATAAAACCCAACGTATATTAGGGGCATCACTGCTGTGTGTTGACTCCCACGAGATGATCAATATAGTGAAAATGGTGATGGATGCCGGGCTGCCTTATAGCATATTACGCGATCAGATATTTACTCATCCGTCGATGAGCGAATCACTCAATGATCTATTTTCATTAGTCAAATAAACTCAAAATCAGACGCCAGAACAAATATTCTGGCGTCTCAGAGAAAAGAATCTTATTAATTCCCTGTTACTCTATAACTTCTTAATCACTTCATTGATGGTATTTTATATGTTTAAAAAATCTGTTTTATTTGCAACACTATTATCTGGCGTTATGGCATTTTCCGCCAATGCAGATGATAAAATAATTCTGAAACATATCAGCGTCTCGTCAGTATCAGCATCACCGACAGTTCTGGAGGATACCATTGCTGATATAGCCAGAAAATATAATGCTTCATCCTGGAAAGTCACATCGATGCGAATTGATAATAATTCAACCGCAACAGCAGTATTGTATAAATAAGGATGTTCACAATGGAAAAATACCTGCACCTGTTAAGTCGGGGAGATAAAATTGGCCTGACATTGATTCGTCTGAGTATTGCAATTGTTTTTATGTGGATTGGGTTATTAAAGTTTGTCCCTTACGAGGCAGACAGCATTACACCATTCGTCGCAAACAGTCCACTAATGTCGTTCTTTTATGAACACCCGGAAGACTATAAACAGTATCTGACTCACGAAGGCGAATACAAACCAGAAGCAAGGGCATGGCAAACGGCCAATAATACCTATGGTTTTTCCAACGGTCTTGGCGTCGTGGAGGTGATTATTGCTCTGCTGGTTTTGGCTAATCCTGTCAATCGCTGGTTAGGTTTATTGGGAGGACTGATGGCATTTACCACGCCGCTGGTAACACTCTCATTTTTAATCACCACCCCGGAGGCATGGGTACCCGCATTGGGTGACGCTCATCATGGTTTCCCTTATTTATCCGGTGCTGGTCGCCTGGTATTGAAAGATACTCTGATGCTGGCAGGTGCTGTCATGATAATGGCAGATTCGGCGCGGGAAATTCTTAAACAACGCAGTAATGAATCCAGTTCAACGTTAAAAACTGAATATTGATAATCCGAACACTGTCTGTTGTTCACTTTTTCAGGCGTCAGGCCCCCTTTCTGATGATGAAGCCTGACGCCATATTACCGGAGATATGACAGAGTGAAGATCAATATCACTCCCCTGTTAAAAGATTCTTGTCGTCTCAGGTAAAATATATGATTAATATCAATCATGTATTTTTACAGCAAGACAACCACGAACAAATTCAGGATTAAAATGTTTTACCGACTCCCCAACATAACCCAAATCAAGCGAACTAATTTGTGCCATTTCTTTCTCTGTCAGTGAGAAATCCCAGATAGCAAAATTTTCTTCGATACGCTGTTGATGTGTCGATTTCGGAATAACGACCACTCCCCGTTGAATATTCCAACGCAGAATGACTTGAGAAATCGATTTTTGATGGGCATCTGCAATACTCTGAAGCAGATTATTTTCAAAGGGTTTATGTCGTCCACCACCTAACGGAGCCCATGCTTCAGGCTGCACGTTATAATACTTCATGGTTGCCAGCGCCTCTGGTTGGGCAAAATAGGGATGCAACTCGACCTGGTTGACCATCGGTTTAACTCTTACCGTTTCACAAAAGTTCGCCAGAACATGAGGATAGAAATTGGAAACCCCAATTGCTTTTAATTTGCCCTCTTCATAGGCATCTTCGAGTGCACGCCACGCACTGAAATAATCGCGCATAGCCTGGTGCAATAAATAGAGGTCGAAGTACTCTAGTCCCGATTTTTTTAATGATGCTTCAATACCTGCTGCTGCCGTATCCTGATTCAACATATCCTGCACCCACAATTTAGACGTTATAAATAACTCATCTCGGGTACATAAACCTTCAAATATAGCTTCACGAACGGCTTCACCGACGGCATCTTCATTACCGTATACCGCTGCAGTGTCGATGAGTCGATAACCTGTGCGGATAGCGTTCAACACTGACTGTTTGCACACGTTTTTATCGGTAACCTGAAAAACACCAAATCCCATCATCGGCATTTTCAGATTGTTACTTAATACGGAAAATTCCACTGTCAGTCCCTCCATTAGGCATGAACAATGAGTCTACGTTAAAACGTAACCTCAAATTAGTACGTGGATTTTGATATCACTTATGCAAAAAATTCATTAATAATGTAGGACTGAAACCTCTCTATTTTTGGGGACAACGAAGCAGACGCTACCAGTGCTTTTGCCTTCGCCCTTGCTATTTTTGATACACTTAGGGCCCAGGGTATAACGAAAATGTGCGATATGACAAAGAATTAACGGAGAATGAGATGATCAGGCAGAAGATTCTACAGCAGCTCCTGGAGTGGATTGAGTGCAATCTTGAGCACCCTATTTCAATCGAAGATATCGCACAGAAATCTGGCTACAGCAGACGCAACATCCAGCTTCTGTTCCGAAATTTCATGCATGTGCCTTTGGGAGAATACATTCGCAAACGAAGGCTTTGTCGTGCCGCCATTCTTGTCCGGCTCACCGCGAAATCTATGCTTGATATTGCACTCTCTTTGCATTTTGATTCACAGCAGTCATTCAGCCGCGAATTTAAAAAGTTATTCGGCTGCTCTCCCCGTGAATAGCGCCACCGTGATTATTGGGATCTCGCAAATATCTTCCCTTCTTTTTTAATACGTCAACAGCAAAAGACGGAGTGTAGATTAATCAACTTTCCTGAGACACCTATTTTTGGCAACTCATTTAAATATGACATTGAAGTGTCGAATAAATCACCGGATGAAGAAGTCAAACTACGACGTCATCATTTAGCCAGATGTATGAAGAATTTTAAGACGGATATCTATTTCGTTTCCACGTTTGAACCGTCAACAAAATCGGTCGATTTGCTCACGGTTGAAACTTTTGCTGGTACGGTATGCAAACCAACCGATTCAGAGATGCCGAAAGAGTGGACAATTAACCGAGGACTGTATGCCTCTTTCCGCTATGAAGGTGAGTGGGAGCACTACCCTGAATGGGCGCGAAACCTCTATCTGATGGAATTACCCGCCAGGGGGTTAGCCAGAGTGAACGGCAGTGATATTGAGCGGTTTTATTACAATGAAGATTTCGTAGAAAAGGATAGCAATGATGTTGTTTGCGAAATTTTTATCCCCGTTCGTCCGGTTTAGTTTTCGCTATATCTAAATGAATTTATAACGAGACTACTGTCAGGAAATTCAATAAATAATGGCGTTGAAGATGTCAACGCCATTATTGTTTATTAGAATGTTACTTTCATATTCTTAAAATTATTTCATCGCCTCCTCGTCCTTTGCCGTATCGGCATCCACCGCGGTAATGGTCACCGTCACTGGCTTCATTTCGTACCCGCCATAGGTCAGGGCGTTAAATGTGAACGTATAGACACCAGGCTTGCTGGTACTAAATTTACGCGTGATTTTTCCGCTCACGAAATGGTCATTTTTCGACGGCAGGAACTGATAATCCTTCTCCGTCACCCCTTCCGGCGTCTGAATGTCGACCCACATATTCCCGCCAACGGGGTTGTTTGCCGACATCAGTGTCACCTCCAGCTTCGCAGTCGATTTCCCATCCGCCACCAGAGATTGCATATCAGATGATGCGGTGAGTACCGCGTTTTTATCATCCGCAACGAATTTAGATTCGGCAGTTTTCGTTGATACCTGACCGTTGGTCTGACTCACTTGCGCCTTGAGTGTGTATATCGCCGCAACAGTAGTGGTAGCGGTGAAAATAGCCTGCCCTTGCTCATTCGTTGTCGCAGTGCCATTCGGTTCCAGGTTTAACGAAGCCGGGCTGGCAGTCAGCGTCACTTCGCTATCTTTCACCAAATTGTTATTGGCATCAGTCACCGTAACTTTATACGTTTGTTTGGCTTTGCCGTCCGCCAGCGCATAGTTGCCCATCACCTCAATACCGGAGACGGTTGCGGTAGCCTTATCGGCTACAAACGTTATAGTCTGCGTATTCGAAGGCTGGCTATTCCCCGCCGATGCCGTGATCTCATACGTTCCGGCAGTCACTGAAACCACCTGCAACTCTGCTTTCCCCTCATCGTTGGCTTTCACCCAGACATTATCGCCTGTAAGCGGCTTGACACCCCGGGGCAGATTAAAGGTCACCAGGCTCCCTGGAACAGGGTTACCATTTTTATCCTCAACGGTCGCCGTCAGCGTAAAGGCATCTTTGCCGTTTGCTACTTTTTGAACGGCGGTGTCTACCTGCAGGTTTGCCTGACCGGTGCTGGCATCCGCGTTGAATTTCACCGTGACCGTCTTCTGAGCACCATTCACCGAAGCGGAAATATTGTGTTCTCTCGCAACCGTTGACATAAGCTCAATGTCCACTTTACCTGCCGCATTGGTTGTTACTGTATTCCCCGTCTTGCTGGTCACACCCTGCGGTAAATTCAGCGTAACTTCTTGCCCCTGCAACGGGTTACCATAGCTGTCCACGACGGTCAGGGTTATCTGGTTAGCAGACTGTCCATTAGCCAGTTGGTTATTAACCTTCACTGTCATATCACCAATCTCAGCCTTAGATGCGTCACCTGCAACATTCAGCACCAGTGGCTGAGCAACGGCATTTTGGCCGTTCACTCGCGGCATCACAGACAACTGACCCGCGGCAGATCCCAGCGTTAAGGTCGACACGTAGACCCCATTACCTTTCTCTGTCCAGTTTCCTGCTGAAGGACGCTCACTCCCCGTGTTGGCGGCACCGCTAAACACTGGTGCATCTGGCTTCATCCCGGTGACCGGGTTCCCGTACGCATCCTTCACGGTGAAGGTGAGTTCCGTCGTCGTTTTGACGGTCGGAGCCTTATTGTCCGCAACAAGCGTAGAGTTCGCTGATGACATCTCTCCGGCGATGACCGTCAACTGCGCGGCTTCGGTGGCTGCTGGCTGGCCGTTGAATAGCGGCATGACACGAAGCTCGCCCGTCTTTCCGCCTGTAGTTAACGTAGCAACATAGGAACCGTCACCTTTTTCGGTCCAACTGGAAACGGTCGCCCCTTCAGAGGCGGTCCCCGTCAAACTTGCCGACAACGAAAGACCACTGATAGCGTTGCCATGCGCATCTTTCGCCACCAGCGTCACGGTTGTACTTTCGCCGGCTTTTACGTGATCTTCTGCGACAGAGACTTTCGACTGGTTTGAAGATAACGCATCAGCCACCACGGTTACTTTTGCCGCATTTGCTGCCGCATCCTGTCCATTTAGCTTCGGCATAACTTCTAATTCACCCGCCGTAGTGCCGAGAGAAATCTGCGCAGTCCAGGTCCCGTCGCCATTATCCGTCCAGCCTGATGCCGTAGAACCTACAGCAGCTGCGCCCGATAATGACGGTGCATCCGGATTGAGACCAGTTACAGGGTTGTCATTAGCATCTTTTGCCGTCCAGATTGCCGTAACTGTACCGCCAACCACCGGTTTATCAGGATTCAGTGTGATGGACGAATGTGCTGCATCAAGCGGCCCGGCAACAAACTTCAGCGTTTGTTGTAATGTGCCCAGCTGATACTGCTCGCTGAAAGCACGCACAACAACGTTTCCGGCACGGGTCGAAGAAACCGTGGCGCTGTAAACGCCTGGTTTTATTTCCGAAATGGCACCAACGGTTACACCATTAGTGTCTTGCGGAACAAATCGCAAGCGGCTGGCTTCTCCCGTCACCGGATTACCCTCGGAGTCCACCGCAGTCAACGTCAACGTATAGGCTTGCTGACCATCAGCAACCACGTCACCTGACGGCTCGTTAGCGCTCAGGGTGGAGTTTGCCACATCCATCATCGTGGCCCGCAGTTCTGCAGTGACGGTTTTGCTCATGCCATCAACACTAACAGTAATCGTTGCCTCACCTGACTGCGTTCCAGTAGTAAAGACAGACTGATACACCCCTGCTTCAGTTTCGGTGAACTCACCCAGTGTTGGCTTTGCCTGTGATTTAGTGGCCTTCAGGGAACGAGTCACAATATTTCCAGCCGGTTTGAAGGTTAGTTCAGTCTTGATCTGATCCTTCATGCCCGTGACTGGCTGGCCCTCGGCGTCGCGCAGAGACAGCACCAGCGGCCTTTGCTCATTACCGTTAGCAAGCATTTGAATACGGCTCTGACCGTCAAGCGTTAACGCCGTGCGATCGGCGCTCATACCAGCTCCGGTAATGACCACCTCTGTCTGCACGCGTTTTGAGGTATTGCCTTTGTTATCGTAGGCAACCGCAGAAATCGCATAATAATTGTCTTTGCCTGGACGATAAGCCGGGAGCGTTACTTGCCACTGACTACCCTGACCGGTAATTTTGCCACCTTCAGCCAGTAATGACGGCGCTTCCCACTGCACATTTTTCAGTCCGTGAGTTGCTTTGCTGACCACAAGCCCCAGGGAAAGTGTCTGACCGCCCTTACCTTCAATACGCTCAGGCAGAGCAATACGGATCACTTCAGATTTGCGGTACTCAAGAACGATGTTGTTATTACGCTCAACCAGGTCATAGCGGCTGCCTGCCAGTACCCGACGCTCGCGAATGCTATCCGTATCGAGTTGTTTCTCCAGAGGTTCGCCAATTCGGTAGTTAACTTCCAGGCCAAAGCGAGTGTCATTCTCACCGCTCTTGCCCTGCTTATGCCCGGCGCTCAGTGTCAGAAGAGGCACTGGCGTATAGGTCACCTCGGCAGAAATAGCATGCGGGTCTTTCTGGCGCTTATCTTTACCAAACAGCCCGACTTCATCGCCATAATACTGTTCATACATCAGGCTTGCGCCAAGCTGCGGCCAGGCAGGTAAATAGCCCTCTGCGCGGATATCCCAACCATTCGCCGGGCGTTCCTGATAATCCTCAATATCCGGCGATTTTTTCCAGCCAGAAGCCCGAATATAACCATTGGCGCTCAGTTTCAAATAATCGCGCCAGTATTCCGCACCAACACCAATGCGGGTATGACTACGGGATAAATCATGATCGATAAAAGTGTTCACCCCCGCCATCCAGTCATTTCCTGAAAAATGACGCCAGCCAAAACCAATATTTGACTGAGTACGATCGTCGGTACGATGTATTGCTCCCTGAGTGAACAACATATTTGTTGGCGTATCATAAATCGGATAAAGCATTTCCAGCGAAGAATCCTTCAGCGAGAAATCTTTATCGACATTCAGTTTGACGCGCGCAGTACCATATTTCCCGAGCCACTCCTGTATTTCCTGGTTAGCTTTAGCTGTGGCCATTCCGGTAATAAAGTTACGTGTCGCATCGCTATCTGGCTGACTGCTTAAAAATGTCCCGGCATTTGCGGCAAACGACGCGACATTTTTCTCCACGTTATTATCAGCAGTTACCGTAGTATTTCCCATGCTCAACCGTGGCTGAACCGCATGCTGCGCACGTGCCGCCATTACTGGGGTAAAGGTGACAGCGAGTGGAAAAAGAACCTGAACAGAGATATTTGCCCACGCCACGCAGCGGGCCAGAACTGAATAACGAAATCGTGGTTGTTTATGACCTGTTTTATAACGCGACATTGAGATAATTTCCTGATGAACGAATTAACGAACATAGGCAGACACAAATAATGGCGTCTGCTTGTCAGAAAAACCGGGGATTTCCCGATTTCCTTTTCCGCAGAAAAGGAAATACCTTTATGTAAGAAAGTGCACCGCCACCTAATATATCCAGTGTCTGTAGCCACTCATCAGGTGGTTGGGCGCGGGATTATATTTTTATTTATGGGTGAAAATTTAGCTTTTTGTGCAAGTCATTAAATAGACACCTAAGTTATATTTTTTACTCTGCGGACAGTGAATAATAATGGCCTGCCTTTAATTAACAACTATTGGAAATACGTCGAAGTAGGTATATACGCCAGAATAAATCGATATATTTTTTATGGATATTCATTTTCCTTCATCGGACTGTAAATTGCGGAGATTTCGAACTTGCACTACCCATCGCAACACTCAAACAGATTTATGAATTTCGTTCATAACCCCTGACAAATCCTGCCGTCTAATCGAGCTTTTCCCTTTACGTTATGCTTCTCATGAACGATAACACAACTTATTCATGAATTAACCATTCCGGATAAACTATGGGATCAAATTCAGGCATCGAAAGGAACTGGCTGGTTTCCGTTAATAGATTAAATATCTATTACTCTCCCGAGAGTAAAACTATCAAATCAATGAGTAACCGATACAGCCTCACAAATTCTTTCAGATAATTAACCCATCACTGCGGCACGTTCTCTCATAAGGCGTGCCTGCAGTGTAATCCAGTATGTATCCGGCATAGTTGACGGTTTAATAGAACTCAATTCCTTTCCCAGGTTACCAACAACGATATCTTGTATAACACCCCAGGAGATACGACATTATGATGAAATGAGGTATGCTCCTCAGCGCCAATCAACGCCCGGACTGGGCCAGTCTTGAGATCAGACTCATTCCCGGAACTGACTTCAGGCGACATATATCAATGACGTTGGTGCAATAAAAGATAGCCGATGTAATACATCTATTCAAATTTGTGATACATGTCAAAAAATTGGTTGACCAAACTCGTTATTTATATAAGGGCACTTACGAAGTGCGCTCTTTTTTAAAGCGAGGAAGTACCAATGAAAGAGAATAAAGTACAACAAATCAGTCATAAACTGATTAATATCGTTGTTTTTGTCGCAATTGTAGAATACGCCTATTTATTTCTCCATTTCTATTAATAACGGCAATAAACTGTTCACTTCAGTGATATTTAAAATATGCATCCTCTCCCTTTTTGTAAGTAATTATTATATCCGTGGGAGAGGAATACACGCTGTCAGGTAATCAATCATACTGCGATAAATCATCGGCCAGTAAAGTGGAGATAACCTCCATTGTCGAAAAATCCATACTCTCAGCAAAACCATCATCAATCACTCATCCAGGCGTTTATGGGAGCGTCACCAATGGCTGCTAACAATGCCAGAGTTCCCCGTTGCGAAAATTCCACATCCACAAAGAGTCACAGGGATTGGGTGTTGAAATGATCCGGATGAGCATGTATCTTTATGGTTATGTTATAACATAACAGGTAAAAATGATGAAGCCCAATATCCATCCTGAGTATCGTACTGTGGTGTTCCACGACACCAGTGTTGATGAGTACTTTAAAATCGGCTCGACTATCAAAACAGACCGTGAGATTGAGCTGGATGGCGTAACGTATCCATACGTGACAATTGATGTCTCTTCTAAATCGCACCCGTTCTATACAGGGAAGCTGAGAACAGTGGCATCAGAAGGAAATGTTGCACGATTCACCCAACGTTTTGGTCGTTTTGTTAGCACGAAAAAGGGGTCGTGATGAAAGTTCTTAACTCTCTGCGTACCGCAAAAGAACGCCATCCAGACTGTCAGATTGTGAAGCGAAAAGGACGGCTATATGTGATTTGTAAATCTAATCCACGTTTTAAGGCCGTTCAGGGTCGTAAGAAAAAACGTTGATTCAAAATTCGACGGATTAACGATATTTGTCTGATTAATAATCAGATCGGATTAATGTTGGTGTGTTTATAACACCAACATTAATTTTCCTGGGGATATATTCCTCCTGTTCATTTGAGGCCAACTGCCTGACGTTTCTCTCCGAATATTCCATTATCTTAATGTTGACTTGTTGACCAGCTTCGCCCCTGTATGCTGGCATCAACTCTCTTTTAGACTGAACACGCCACTCAGTCTCCTCCCTTTGCGGCGCAGCCTGCATTTTCACTCAAACTGTTAAGATGATAAATGTGGTAAATCTGTTGGTACTAACATAAAAACGTTTACGCCACAGGAACAGTCTGATCCACCGGTAACCCCGTCGCCGACGTTCGAGTGCCAGTTAGAGTAACGCACACAGATAACTGCACTCAGTGCCCTGACAAAGAGGCCATCGTTCCTGTGACAGCTGGCAGCCTTCGTTTAACTTCACTTAATCTGGCTCTTGGGGGCTTACCGAACAGATGACGTACATACGCCCGTTCAATTTTCCATCACTTATTGTAATGAACACCTATAACCATTTTGTGCGGCATGTTAATCCATTAAAATTTCTTACTGATTGGCAAATCATCTTCAATGACAGCTCATTATAGTTTTATATTCTATCCCTTACCCTTAAAACTTGTTTTTTTACTAGTCCATCACACAGCGCATTAAGACTATTCCTAACACTTCAGGGCAAAGTTCCTGACCAATATAAAATGCAAGTAAGAATTGAACGTTATATTGCCAATAACCTTATGAAACCAAATGTCTTTTTCTTCTTATCAAAAAAGCAATATTTTCAGTTTTTCTAAATATTGACTTAACCATTGAATTCCTTTTCCGTTCACATATTGACACTCATCGGGAAAAAAACATAAATTTAAGCCCAATCGAAAATAATTAAACTTAATCTCGTTTAACCTTTATTGATATGTACTACGTATCTTATTTACTTCCGGTTTACTAAGGAAACTGAATGCACCTGTAAAAATTACAGGTTTGGAAAGTAGTGACATGGCAAAGTGATTACAGCAGGGACTATGAGGTTAAAAACCATATGGAATGTCAAAACCGTTCTGATAAATACATCTGGTCTCCCCATGACGCCTACTTCTATAAAGGACTATCTGAACTGATTGTGGATATCGACAGATTAATTTATCTATCGTTGGAGAAAATTAGAAAAGATTTCGTGTTTATCAATCTCAATACGGATTCTTTATCTGAATTTATAAACCGTGATAATGAATGGTTATCCGCGGTAAAGGGGAAACAGGTCGTATTGATTGCGGCCAGAAAGTCAGAAGCCTTAGCAAATTATTGGTATTACAACAGCAATATTAGGGGCGTGGTATACGCAGGACTGAGTCGTGATATTAGAAAAGAACTGGCCTATGTGATTAATGGCAGGTTCCTGAGAAAAGATATTAAGAAAGATAAAATCACGGACCGGGAAATGGAAATTATCCGCATGACGGCCCAGGGAATGCAACCTAAATCGATTGCCAGAATTGAAAATTGTAGTGTGAAGACAGTGTATACCCATCGGCGTAATGCTGAGGCCAAGCTGTACTCAAAAATATATAAGTTGGTTCAGTAAACTCCAGGCAAGTTAGTTTTAAAAAATGACTCACTGGGACATCACGTCCTCAATTCAACTCGGGAAGAAATGCAATGAAAAAAAAGGTTCTGGCAATAGCTCTGGTAACGGTGTTTACCGGCATGGGTGTGGCGCAGGCTGCTGACGTAACAGCTCAGGCTGTAGCGACCTGGTCGGCAACAGCCAAAAAAGACACCACCAGTAAGCTGGTTGTGACGCCACTCGGTAGCCTGGCGTTCCAGTATGCCGAAGGCATTAAAGGTTTTAACTCACAGAAAGGTCTATTTGACGTGGCTATCGAGGGTGACTCAACGGCTACCGCCTTTAAACTGACCTCACGTCTTATCACCAACACATTAACCCAGTTGGATACCTCAGGTTCCACACTGAATGTGGGCGTGGATTATAACGGCGCGGCAGTCGAAAAAACTGGCGATACCGTGATGATCGATACCGCCAACGGCGTACTGGGCGGCAACCTTAGCCCGCTGGCTAACGGTTACAATGCCAGCAATCGTACCACCGCACAGGATGGTTTCACCTTCTCCATCATCAGCGGTACCACCAATGGTACCACCGCAGTAACAGATTACAGCACTCTACCGGAAGGCATCTGGAGCGGCGACGTTAGCGTACAGTTCGACGCGACCTGGACCAGTTAATCTCTCTGATGTACCAGCAGGGGTAGCCCCCCTGCTTTATTCCTGGACGGAATTGTTATGAAAAAGCACCTTCTGCCTCTCGCTCTGCTGTTTTCCGGAATATCTCCGGCCCAGGCGCTGGATGTCGGCGATATATCATCGTTTATGAACAGTGACAGCAGCACGCTGAGCAAAACGATCAAAAACAGTACCGACAGTGGTCGCCTTATCAATATCCGTCTCGAACGGCTCTCTTCACCGCTTGACGACGGGCAGGTTATCTCAATGGACAAGCCGGATGAGTTGCTACTCACTCCCGCCAGCTTGCTGCTACCCGCCCAAGCCAGCGAAGTGATCCGCTTCTTCTATAAGGGACCCGCAGATGAAAAAGAGCGCTACTACCGCATTGTCTGGTTTGATCAGGCCCTCAGTGATGCGCAGCGCGATAATGCCAACCGCAGCGCTGTGGCCACTGCTTCCGCCCGCATCGGCACCATTCTGGTCGTCGCCCCTCGCCAGGCGAACTACCACTTTCAGTACGCCAACGGCTCCCTGACAAATACAGGAAATGCGACGCTGCGGATCCTCGCCTACGGCCCTTGCCTGAAAGCCGCCAACGGTAAGGAGTGTAAAGAGAATTACTACCTGATGCCGGGCAAGTCGCGTCGTTTTACCCGTGTGGACACTGCGGATAACAAAGGACGGGTTGCACTTTGGCAGGGTGATAAGTTCATTCCCGTGAAATAGATAGCTGTGCAGATGGATAACGACAATGCCTTTACGACGGTTCTCCCCAGGACTGAAAGCCCAGTTTGCCTTCGGCATGGTCTTTTTGTTCGTTCAACCCGATGCCAGCGCTGCTGACATAAGTGCGCAGCAAATAGGTGGGGTGATTATTCCGCAGGCCTTCAGTCAGGCGCTTCAGGACGGCATGAGCGTCCCGCTCTATATTCATCTCGCCGGTAGCCAGGGTCGCCAGGACGATCAGCGAATCGGCAGCGCTTTTATCTGGCTGGATGATGGACAGCTACGCATCCGGAAAATACAGCTGGAAGAGAGTGAAGATAACGCCAGTGTCAGCGAACAAACTCGACAGCAGCTGATGGCTCTGGCCAACGCCCCGTTCAATGAGGCCCTTACCATCCCCCTGACTGACAACGCGCAGCTGGATCTCAGCTTGCGCCAACTGCTGCTGCAGCTGGTGGTCAAGCGCGAAGCGCTGGGCACCGTACTACGCTCACGTAGCGAAGACATCGGGCAGTCCAGTGTTAACACCCTCAGCAGTAATCTGAGCTATAACTTGGGCGTCTATAACAACCAGTTGCGTAACGGCGGGAGCAACACATCCAGCTATCTGTCGCTGAATAACGTTACTGCGCTGCGCGAACATCATGTGGTGCTCGACGGCTCGCTGTACGGGATCGGTAGCGGTCAACAGGACAGTGAATTATATAAAGCGATGTATGAACGCGATTTTGCCGGTCACCGATTTGCCGGTGGAATGCTCGACACCTGGAACTTGCAGTCCTTAGGGCCGATGACCGCCATTTCAGCAGGGAAGATTTACGGCCTTTCCTGGGGAAACCAGGCCAGCTCCACCATCTTCGACAGCAGCCAGTCAGCCACGCCAGTGATCGCCTTTTTACCGGCGGCGGGCGAAGTACATCTCACCCGTGATGGGCGGCTACTAAGCGTTCAGAACTTCACTATGGGCAATCATGAAGTGGATACCCGGGGTCTACCGTACGGGATTTACGATGTGGAAGTTGAGGTGATCGTTAACGGTCGCGTGATCAGCAAACGCCCCCAGCGGGTCAATAAGCTGTTTAGCCGGGGGCGCGGCGTCGGTGCACCACTGGCGTGGCAGGTATGGGGCGGTAGCTTTCATATGGATCGCTGGTCGGAAAACGGGAAAAAGACGCGACCAGCTAAAGAGAGTTGGCTAGCAGGTGCCTCGACCTCCGGCTCATTGAGTACGCTTAGCTGGGCGGCAACGGGATATGGATACGATAATCAGGCGGTGGGTGAAACCCGTCTGACGCTGCCGCTTGGGGGGGCGATCAACGTTAACCTGCAAAATATGCTGGCCAGTGACAGCTCATGGAGCAGCATCGGCAGCATCAGCGCCACTCTACCGGGAGGCTTTAGTTCGCTGTGGGTTAACCAGGAAAAAACCCGCATTGGCAATCAATTGCGACGTAGCGATGCCGACAACCGTGCAATCGGCGGCACACTCAACCTGAACTCACTGTGGTCGAAGCTGGGCACATTCAGCATCAGCTACAATGATGACCGCCGTTACAACAGCCATTATTACACGGCAGATTACTATCAAAATGTCTACAGCGGTACCTTTGGTTCGCTTGGCCTGCGGGCCGGTATTCAGCGCTATAACAACGGCGACAGCAACGCCAATACAGGGAAATATATCGCTCTCGATCTCTCGCTACCACTGGGCAACTGGTTTAGCGCAGGGATGACCCATCAAAACGGCTACACCATGGCAAACCTGTCAGCACGCAAACAGTTTGATGAAGGAACCATTCGCACTGTTGGTGCCAATCTGTCACGTGCCATCTCCGGCGATACCGGTGATGACAAAACCCTCAGCGGTGGGGCGTATGCACAGTTCGACGCTCGTTACGCCAGCGGAACGCTGAACGTCAATAGCGCGGCGGACGGCTACATCAATACCAACTTGACCGCCAATGGCAGCGTCGGCTGGCAGGGTAAAAACATCGCTGCCAGCGGGCGGACTGATGGCAACGCTGGGGTGATATTCAACACCGGGCTGGAGGACGACGGTCAGATCAGCGCCAAAATCAACGGGCGGATTTTCCCGCTTAACGGCAAGCGTAACTATCTCCCGCTCTCTCCCTATGGAAGATATGAGGTGGAGTTACAGAACAGCAAAAACTCACTCGACAGCTACGATATCGTCAGCGGCCGCAAAAGCCATCTGACTCTCTATCCAGGCAATGTCGCTGTCATTGAGCCAGAGGTGAAGCAGATGGTTACCGTCTCCGGTCGTATCCGTGCGGAAGACGGCACACTGCTGGCTAACGCACGGATTAACAACCATATCGGCCGAACCCGAACCGATGAAAACGGCGAGTTTGTCATGGACGTGGATAAGAAATATCCCACTATCGATTTTCGCTACAGTGGCAATAAAACCTGCGAAGTGGCACTGGAACTCAACCAGGCGCGCGGTGCCGTCTGGGTCGGTGATGTGGTCTGCAGCGGCCTCTCATCGTGGGCGGCGGTGACGCAGACAGGAGAAGAGAATGAGAGTTAACCTACTAATAACGATGATAATTTTCGCGCTAATCTGGCCAGTAACTGAGCTCAGAGCGGCAGTGAGCAAAACAACCTGGGCGGATGCACCGGCACGCGAGTTTGTGTTTGTCGAAAACAACTCAGACGACAACTTTTTCGTCACTCCTGGCGGGGCGCTGGATCCGCGCCTGACCGGTGCCAACCGCTGGACCGGTTTAAAATACACTGGTTCAGGAACCATCTATCAGCAAAGCCTCGGCTACATTGATAACGGTTACAACACCGGCCTTTATACCAACTGGAAGTTTGATATGTGGCTGGAAAATTCACCAGTTTCATCTCCTTTAACTGGCTTGCGCTGCATCAACTGGTACGCTGGGTGTAATATGACCACCAGTCTTATCCTGCCGCAAACCACCGACGCCAGTGGATTTTATGGCGCGACGGTGACCAGCGGCGGCGCGAAGTGGATGCACGGCATGTTGTCAGACGCGTTTTACCAGTATCTGCAACAAATGCCCGTCGGCAGCAGCTTTACAATGACCATCAATGCCTGCCAGACCTCTGTGAACTATGACGCCAGCAGCGGCGCACGCTGTAAGGATCAGGCCACCGGCAACTGGTATGTTCGCAACGTCACCCATACGAAAGCAGCAAATCTGCGGTTAATAAATACCCACTCGCTGGCGGAGGTATTTATCAACAGCGACGGAGTACCGACTCTGGGCGAAGGGAACGCCGACTGCCGGACACAGACCATCGGCAGCCTTTCAGGATTAAGTTGTAAGATGGTCAACTATACCCTGCAAACAAACGGACTCAGCAACACCTCAATCCATATATTCCCGGCGATCGCCAACTCGTCGTTAGCCTCGGCCGTCGGGGCGTACGATATGCAGTTCAGTCTGAATGGCAGTTCATGGAAACCGGTGAGCAATACCGCCTATTACTACACCTTCAACGAGATGAAGAGCGCAGACTCGATCTATGTTTTCTTCTCGAGCAACTTCTTTAAGCAGATGGTGAACCTCGGGATCAGCGATATCAACACCAAAGATCTATTCAACTTTCGCTTTCAGAACACCACATCACCGGAGTCTGGCTGGTATGAATTTTCTACCTCCAACACGCTGATTATCAAACCCCGTGATTTCAGCATCAGTATTATCTCCGATGAATATACTCAGACACCGTCGCGGGAGGGATATGTTGGCAGCGGCGAGTCGGCACTCGATTTCGGCTATATCGTAACCACCAGCGGTAAAACAGCTGCCGACGAAGTGCTGATCAAGGTGACCGGACCCGCGCAGGTGATTGGCGGGCGCTCCTATTGTGTCTTCAGCTCCGATGACGGTAAGGCGAAAGTACCGTTCCCGGCGACACTTTCCTTTATTACCCGCAACGGAGCTACAAAAACCTACGATGCCGGGTGCGATGATAGCTGGCGGGATATGACCGATGCGCTGTGGTTGACCACACCGTGGACTGATATCTCTGGCGAAGTGGGGCAGATGGATAAGACCACAGTCAAATTTTCGATTCCAATGGATAACGCCATTTCGCTGCGTACGGTAGATGATAACGGCTGGTTTGGCGAAGTCAGCGCTTCAGGAGAGATTCATGTTCAGGCGACGTGGCGTAACATTAACTAAAGCCCTGCTGACAGCGGTCTGTATGCTGGCGGCACCTTTGACACAGGCGATTTCGGTCGGCAATCTGACATTTTCGCTGCCGTCCGAGACTGACTTTGTCAGCAAACGTGTAGTGAATAACAACAAAAGCGCACGGATATACCGTATTGCCATCAGTGCTATTGATAGCCCGGGCAGCAGTGAATTGCGCACCCGACCGGTGGATGGTGAACTGCTTTTCGCCCCCCGCCAACTGGCGTTGCAGGCTGGTGAGAGCGAGTATTTTAAATTTTACTATCATGGTCCACGGGATAACCGCGAGCGCTACTACCGGGTCTCATTTCGCGAAGTCCCCACTCGTAACCAGACAAGACGTAGCCCAACCGGCGGCGAGGTCAGCACGGAGCCGGTGGTGGTGATGGATACCATTCTGGTAGTACGACCACGTCAGGTTCAGTTTAAATGGTCCTTCGACAAGGTGACAGGAACGGTAAGTAACACTGGCAACACATGGTTTAAGCTACTGATTAAGCCAGGATGTGATTCGACCGAAGAGGAAGGCGATGCCTGGTATCTACGTCCGGGAGACGTGGTTCATCAGCCTGAGTTACGTCAGCCGGGGAATCATTATCTGGTCTATAACGACAAATTCATTAAGATTAGCGATTCCTGTCCGGCTAAGCCCCCTTCGGCGGACTAAGACTTATCCATCGGTCGAGGGAAGAATTCCACCTCAGAGCCCCAAAAATCGTTTAAATGATGTGGAAGCGATCGTCAATATCACCTGTAACGATGGGCTTTCTCATATGCACACCATAGTGTTCAGGAGACACGGAAAGGTATCAGGCAGCCTGCTAACGAGTGGTTTAATCACGAATTAGTACGTAAAATCGGTAACGGCTGGAAATCATTCAATACTCACACTATCGAAAGTTCCCCAGCCAACCGCGGTACGTTCTTACATACGATGTACCGCTGTTCTCTTTACGATTTTTAGCTGTACTGGTGAATTATGAGCAATCTGAATCCATGCATGACGTGTGGTGCCTGTTGTGCATTTTTCCGCGTCTCTTTTTACTGGGCCGAAGCCGACGATGCTGGCGGTACTATTCCCGCCAGGCTCACTGAACAAATATCCCCTTTTCACCGATGCATGAGCGGTACCAATCAGAAAAACCCCCGATGTATTGCCCTTGCAGGAACCCCGGGCAAAAATGCCTGCTGCACGATATATAAAAATCGATCGTCCACATGCAGAGAATTCGCCATGTCTGGTGAGAACGGAGTCGTCAATGAGGCTTGCAATCGTGCAAGGGCTAAATACGGGCTGACACCGTTATAAACATACAATAATTAATTGCAATGCCCCGCCAGCGATAATAGCGGGGCTTCGTTTTTCAGGGGTAACAAAACCCGATACTTCTTCTATTTGCCAGCAACAATGCCTCTCTTCTGTAGCGTTCTTCGGATCTACATCATCCTGAAGTAGCGCGATATACTCACTGACTATCTGCATCAGAATATAAAAAGCAATGTTTTTAACCTATAAAAATGGCGCTGTATTTGCGCCATTTTTATCATTCAATGCATTATCTGTTTGAGCCTAAAGGGATCTCAGGGTCTGGCTCATGAGTAATTCTGTTTCGTAAATCTCTGCGAATAATTTCAATAGACCAGAACCAGACTAAATGTCCAAAAATTTCAGAAACATTCTCATACCACGGGAGATCAAACAGAGGTGGCGTCAGTCCCATGAGAGGGAATGAAATCATATGAACAAAAAGTTGGGCTAAAGCACCTGCCAGTAAGCCCTGCCAGAGTTTAATTTTTGGAAATACTTCAGCGACCACACAATAACCGACAGCAAACACTATCGAAAAGATAATGTGCGTAACACCAACCCAGTTAAAGACATGCCCGGCAAAGGTATAAACAGCCGCATTGGGATCTGTCAGCCCCAACCAGTCTCGAAGAAAAATATACGGTGGATTGAGAAAATTACGCGAGCAATCAATTTGGCCTGCAGCCCTGATTAATGATTCCGGGCCACACGCTGCATTAAACATATCCACCGGGCTACGTGGCGGCAATGGAACTTCAGCCCCCCACTTCACGAATGCGGAAACAACGCCAGCAATCAGCCCAATGAATGCAGCAAGACCATAACGTCTGCGGTTCGGTGGAGTTTGTTCAAATATATTCATATCTACCCTGCTTGTACCATTATGTTATACACCTCTTCAGGAGTATTCATAAAACAAGGCAAATGTAAAGAACTGTATTGTTTTGTATAACAAGATGGTTTCCTAATCGCCAATGAATATAAGCTCCATCATTTCTCCCTATTTTTATATTAGAAGTGACAGAGATTTGCAGGGTGATGCAGAGCTGAAAATCACAGGTTTCCTTATTGGTTTTTGCATCGTACAACTAAAGCAATAAACCAGCTCCCATCATCATCAACATCCCGGCGAACATGAATTTATTAGCCGGGCTCATAGCTGCATTCGCGTTTTAAGAATAATCCTCCTGCTGTCGCCGACTATGCTTAACATTTAAAAAAGCATCAGCACTCTCGCAACGCACTCTTATTTTCCCCTTTAGAATACCGGAGGCCTGGTATGAGCAACCAAGGCGAATACCCCGAAGATAATCGGGTTGGGAAGCACGAGCCGCACGATTTAAGTTTGACCCGTCGCGATCTGATTAAAGTGAGCGCCGCAACAGCGGCGACCGCCGTGGTTTATCCTCATTCTACGCTGGCGGCAAGCGTTCCGGCAGCTACACCCGCGCCAGAGATAATGCCCCTGACACTGAAGGTGAACGGCAAAACCGAGCAGCTTGAGGTGGATACCCGAACCACGCTACTGGACGCTTTGCGTGAAAATCTGCATTTGATCGGTACCAAGAAAGGTTGCGATCACGGACAGTGCGGAGCCTGTACCGTGCTGGTCAATGGTCGCAGGCTTAATGCCTGCCTGACGCTTGCAGTCATGCATCAGGGGGCCGAGATCACCACCATTGAAGGCCTGGGTTCGCCAGATAATCTTCACCCCATGCAGGCGGCCTTTATCAAGCATGATGGCTTCCAGTGCGGCTACTGCACCTCCGGGCAAATTTGCTCATCAGTAGCGGTGCTAAAAGAGATTCAGGACGGCATTCCCAGTCACGTCACGGTCGATTTGGTTTCCGCTCCAGAAACAACTGCCGATGAGATCCGTGAACGTATGAGCGGCAACATCTGTCGCTGTGGTGCATACGCTAACATCCTTGCCGCCATTGAAGATGCTGCGGGGGAGATAAAATCATGAAGGCGTTTACCTATGAACGAGTGAACACCCCAGCCGAGGCGGCACTTAGCGCTCAGCGCGTACCCGGCGCAAAATTTATCGCGGGCGGGACCAATCTGCTGGACCTGATGAAGCTGGAAATTGAAACGCCCACCCACCTTATCGATGTGAACGGCCTCGGGCTCGATAAGATTGAAGTGACCGACGCGGGTGGGCTGCGCATCGGCGCACTGGTACGGAACACCGACCTGGCGGCTCACGAGCGCGTGCGTCGTGATTACGCGGTACTCTCCCGCGCCCTGCTCGCTGGCGCATCTGGTCAGTTACGTAATCAGGCAACCACCGCAGGTAATCTGCTCCAGCGCACGCGCTGCCCCTATTTTTACGACACCAATCAGCCCTGCAATAAGCGCCTGCCCGGGAGCGGCTGCGCGGCGCTTGAAGGCTTTAGCCGTCAGCACGCGGTGGTAGGCGTAAGTGAAGCCTGCATAGCCACCCATCCGAGCGATATGGCGGTCGCAATGCGGTTGCTGGATGCGGTGGTGGAAACCATCACGCCGGAGGGAAAGACTCGCAGTATCACACTGGCTGATTTTTATCACCCACCGGGGAAAACGCCGCACATTGAAACCGCCCTGCTTCCCGGTGAGCTTATCGTTGCGGTGACGTTACCTCCACCGCTCGGCGGAAAACATATCTACCGTAAGGTGCGCGATCGCGCCTCCTACGCCTTTGCCCTGGTATCGGTCGCGGCGATTATTCAGCCTGACGGCAGCGGGCGCGTCGCGCTGGGCGGAGTAGCACATAAGCCCTGGCGCATTGAGGCTGCGGATGCTCAGCTATCCCAGGGGGCGCAGGCCGTATATGACACGCTGTTCGCCAGCGCCCATCCCACCGCTGAAAACACCTTTAAACTCCTGTTGGCGAAGCGAACGCTTGCCTCCGTACTGGCTGAAGCGAGGGCACAGGCATGAAATTTGATAAACCCGCAGGGGAAAACCCGATCGATCAGCTGAAGGTTGTCGGTCGTCCCCATGACCGCATCGACGGACCGCTGAAAACTACCGGCACGGCACGCTACGCCTACGAATGGCATGAAGAGGCCCCCAACGCCGCCTATGGCTATATCGTCGGTTCCGCCATTGCCAAAGGACGCCTCACCGCCCTTGATACGGACGCCGCGCAAAAAGCTCCGGGCGTACTGGCTGTCATTACCGCCAGTAACGCCGGGGCACTCGGCAAAGGCGACAAAAACACCGCCAGGCTGTTAGGCGGCCCCACTATTGAGCACTATCATCAGGCCATTGCGCTGGTAGTGGCCGAGACCTTCGAACAGGCGCGAGCGGCGGCCTCGCTGGTGCAGGCACACTATCGCCGTAATAAAGGAGCTTACTCCCTGGCGGACGAAAAACAGGCCGTCAATCAGCCGCCGGAAGACACGCCCGACAAAAACGTCGGTGACTTTGACGGGGCTTTCACCTCCGCTGCGGTGAAGATTGATGCTACCTACACGACCCCGGACCAGAGCCATATGGCGATGGAGCCGCATGCCTCGATGGCCGTCTGGGATGGAAATAAGCTTACCCTCTGGACCTCAAATCAGATGATTGACTGGTGCCGCACCGATCTGGCAAAAACGCTGAAAGTTCCCGTGGAGAATGTGCGTATTATCTCCCCGTATATCGGCGGAGGGTTTGGCGGCAAGCTGTTCCTGAGAAGCGATGCGCTGCTGGCGGCCCTCGCCGCCCGAGCGGTGAAACGTCCGGTTAAAGTGATGCTCCCCCGCCCCTCTATTCCCAATAACACCACGCACCGCCCCGCCACCCTTCAGCACTTGCGTATCGGTGCCGACCAGAGCGGGAAAATCACCGCTATCTCACATGAAAGCTGGTCTGGAAACCTGCCCGGCGGCACGCCGGAAACGGCGGTACAGCAAAGCGAATTACTCTACGCCGGGGCGAATCGTCATACCGGCCTGCGGCTCGCCACGCTTGATTTGCCGGAAGGGAACGCCATGCGTGCGCCCGGCGAAGCCCCCGGTCTGATGGCGCTCGAAATCGCGATCGACGAACTGGCGGAAAAAGCGGGCATCGATCCCGTCGAGTTTCGCATCCTGAATGACACTCAGGTTGACCCCGCCGACCCGACGCGCTGCTTCTCTCGCCGTCAGCTTATCGAGTGCTTGCGCACCGGAGCGGATAAATTTGGCTGGAAGCAGCGCAACGCCACACCCGGACAGGTGCGCGACGGGGAGTGGCTAGTCGGCCACGGTGTTGCGGCGGGCTTTCGCAATAATCTGCTGGAAAAATCGGGTGCTCGGGTTCACCTCGAACAAAACGGCACCGTTACCGTAGAAACGGACATGACCGACATTGGCACCGGCAGCTACACCATTCTGGCCCAGACGGCAGCGGAAATGCTTGGCGTACCGCTGGAGCAGGTTGCGGTTCACCTCGGCGATTCCAGTTTCCCGGTTTCTGCGGGTTCTGGTGGACAATGGGGCGCGAATACCTCCACCTCCGGCGTTTACGCCGCCTGTATGAAGCTTCGCGAAATGATTGCCTCGGCAGTCGGGTTTGATCCTGAGCAGTCGCAGTTTGCCGACGGCAAGATTACCAACGGTACCCGAAGCGCCACGCTACATGAAGCCACCGCAGGCGGCAGACTGACAGCGGAAGAGAGCATTGAATTCGGAACACTGAGCAAAGAGTACCAGCAGTCGACCTTTGCCGGGCATTTTGTGGAGGTCGGCGTGCATAGCGCGACGGGAGAAGTTCGGGTCCGGCGTATGCTCGCTGTGTGTGCTGCAGGACGCATCCTGAATCCGAAAACTGCGCGCAGCCAGGTCATTGGCGCAATGACTATGGGCATGGGCGCGGCACTGATGGAGGAGCTGGCGGTGGATGACCGTTTGGGCTACTTCGTTAATCACGATATGGCGGGGTATGAGGTGCCGGTCCATGCGGATATCCCAAAACAGGAGGTGATTTTCCTGGATGATACCGACCCCATATCCTCCCCGATGAAGGCCAAAGGTGTCGGTGAGTTGGGCCTGTGCGGCGTGAGCGCGGCTATCGCCAACGCGGTGTATAACGCCACCGGTATTCGGGTACGGGATTATCCCATCACTCTGGATAAGCTGCTCGATAAGCTGCCGGATGTGGTTTAAGGAGAAACAATGTCATACCCGCTTTTTGATAAAGACGAACACTGGCATAAGCCAGAGCAGGCGTTTCTCACCGATGACCACCGGACCATTCTGCGCTTCGCCGTAGAGGCGCTAATGTCCGGTAAAGGAGCGGTGCTGGTGACGCTGGTGGAGATACACGGCGGCGCGGCGCGCCCGCTCGGGGCGCAGATGGTGGTTCGCGAAGATGGTCGTTACTGCGGTTTTGTCTCTGGCGGCTGCGTGGAGGCCGCTGCCGCTTTTGAAGCGCTGGAGATGATGGGCTCAGGCCGCGATCGCGAAATTCGCTATGGCGAAGGTTCGCCGTGGTTTGACATCGTTCTGCCCTGCGGCGGTGGGATCACGCTGATGCTCCATAAACTACGCTCGGCACAGCCTCTGCTCGCCGTGCTGAACCGTCTGGAACAGAGAAAACCGGCGGGGCTGCGCTACGATCCGCAAGCACAATCGTTGGTGTGCCTGCCCACGCAAACCCGAACGGGCTGGAATCTCAATGGCTTTGAGGTGGGGTTCAGGCCATGCGTCAGGCTGATGATTTACGGACGTTCTCTTGAGGCGCAGGCAACCGCGAGTCTTGCAGCAGCCACAGGCTATGACAGCCATATCTTCGATCTTTTTCCGGCCTCAGCCAGCGCTCAGATCGATACCGACACGGCGGTCATTTTGCTGTGCCATGATCTCAACCGGGAGCTGCCAGCATTGCAGGCCGCGCGAGAAGCAAAACCCTTTTATCTCGGCGCATTGGGCAGCCATCGAACCCACACGTTACGTCTGCAAAAGCTCCACGAGCTGGGATGGTCCAGGGAGGAGACAGCGCAAATCCGGGCCCCCGTCGGGATATTCCCCAAAGCCCGGGATGCGCATACTCTGGCACTCTCCGTGCTGGCAGAAATCGCCTCTGTACGTCTCCATCATGAGGAGGATTCATGCCTGCCCCCGTCGTCCTGATCCTTGCGGCCGGGCGTGGAGAGCGCTTTCTCGCCTCCGGGGGAAATACCCATAAGTGTATCGGCTGGCGTCAGTCCCCGGAGGTTGCGCCTTATCGCTGGCCATTTGAAGAAAACGGGAGAACTTTCGACCTTGCGATTGAACCGCAGATTACGACTAATGATCTGCGTCTGATGTTGAGGCTGGCTCTTGCCGGCGGAGGAATAACAATTGCCACTCAGGAAACTTTCAGGCCATATATTGAAAGCGGTAAGCTTGTATCGCTGCTTGATGACTTTCTTCCACAATTTCCGGGCTTCTATCTGTATTTCCCACAGCGTCGCAATATTGCACCAAAGCTCCGCGCCCTGATTGACTACGTCAAAGAATGGCGGCAGCAATTGGTTTAAATAGCTGCACCTGCACTGCCTGATGTCAGAACAGTATTTTGATGAATTGCCAAGGTTACAATGGCACAAATGCGGCACAGGAGGAAACGTGGTGTATTTAAATATGGGGTAACTCTTTGATTTTAATGGTGCGATAATAGGAATGAATATTAAAAGTTAAGACATTGATTTATAATAGATTATTATATTCAAAAAATATAACTATACACATATCTATACACACTGCGCGCATCGCTTGTTTTTTACACAATTAAAAGTAAGAAAAAAGTTTTTTTTCGAAAGAACTGTTCACACTGTTCACCTTTCTTTTGTCTCCTTTTATTTCAGAGTGATAGGTGGTGAATAATGGGTGAAGGGTGAACATTCGATTCTTCACCTCCGGCATTCTGCCGGTGTGACTCATACCGGTGATTAATCCCCCATACTGAAATCACACAGGGAGAAAAAAAAGTTTTTTTTGATTTGATTGTTCACACTGTTCACCTTTCGTTTTTCTCTTTTAATTTCAGTGTGATAACGGGTGAATACACGGTGAAGGGTGAACAGTGGATTGTTCACCTTCGGGGAATTCAGGGATAAAAAAAGACCGGCAGATGCCGGTCAGATGAGTCATGATGGTCAGGTTGTCGCAGGGTCGTCACATTTTGGCAGCCAGTCGCCGTAGCTTTCCTCTTTCAGCGTCAGGTTGGTCTGTATCCCCTGTTTGGTATGGCGCTTCTCGTAATTCAGTCCGTATTCCTTCAGCATCACCGGCAGCCCCAGCCCGAACATTTTCAGACTGAGTACATTCCGGTAGCCGTTTGCCTCCATGTAGGCCAGATAGGCGTGATAGAGGTATTTACGGTAATTGCGCGGGATGATACTGGCGTTCCCCATATACATGCCGCTGGTCTGCGGCAGGGTTTCCAGATAGCCGATAAAATCAAACGTCGGGTCGGCATCCCGTTTGATGTTCAGCGCCTCGTCTGAGTTCTGCTGGGACTGAAGCAGTGACCGGGCGAGCATCGGGTCGCTGAACTTCTGCATCAGGTGACGCACGATGACCGCCAGCTCGCGGGTGATTTTGTCCTTAAGCTGCGGGTCGCGCTCCTGCGGGGCTATCTGTTCCGGGAAGTGAATAATCACCCGCCGGCGTGACACGCCGCCGCTGCGGTCGGTGAAGCGCATCGGGTTATTGTTCACGGCCAGAATTACCGCCGGGATATGCGTGGAGTATGCATCCCGGTATTTCGGGTCAACGGACACCGCATCGCCGCCGGTGATGGCCTTGAGTCCGGCACCGTCGCCGCTCCATTTTTCCTGGTCCGGCAGGCGTATCAGTGAGAAGCCAGTTAACGCGGCACGTTCACGCGGGGATTATGGTAAGCCTCAATGCTGAGGTGTTCACGGGCGTCATGACGCGCTGAGACGGTCTGAGGGGCTTTTTTATTACGCACGGGACACCCCCATCACCGGCAGACGGGCAGCAAGGGAGAGCACATAGTCACGGACAAGGGAACGGCGGGCACTGCGTTCATCACCGGCGACGGTGCGAAGCATGCAGATACGGGGATGACGGTCTGCGCGACGGACAGCCGCAAACACAAAGACAAATTCAGGGTGTGAGGGGGTAAGGGTCGTAGCCATAAGGCAACCTCCGATAACAGCATAAATGACGCTATCGCCGGAGTTCTCACGCTCGATGGCGATAGCCCAGACGGGGGTGAGAATACCGGCCTCGAAGAAAACCGGCCAGCCCGGAGGCTGCCCCGCCTGAGCTACCATTGACTCTGCGGTATAATGAGCGGACGCGGGCAGAATGCACGGAGTGCCATTTGCTCGACTGACCACACACCACACCATAATCTGGCGCTCTGTGGCGTTGATTGCGACACAAAAAAAGACGCATGGCGCGTCATATGTCGCCGATAACATACTCGGGTTTCCACGCCCGGCTGCCGATTTTGCGGCAGCGGAAAAACTATATCCGCAAATGCCGGAAAAAGGCAAGCCAGAAAAAGGGAGTTTTTGCAGAGCGGGCATCATCATGCGTCGTACCCCCGTTTGCGTCCGGCAATGCGTCCGGCCATCCATGCGGTGACTTCAGAGTGCAGCCAGGCCACATTTTTACCGCCAAGACTCACCTGCGGCGGAAATTCCCCCTTACGGATGAGTTCGTAGATGGTCGAGCGTGACAGGCCGCACAGGTGCATCACTTCCGGAAGACGCAAAAAACGCTCCTGTGTGATGTCCGGCAGCGGCATCAGTGGCGTCACAGGGGCAGGAGACGGGGAAGAAAAAACAGCTTGCATCGGGCTACCTCGTTAATGTCCATACAGCACCGGATAAGTCCGTCCGGCTTCGGGTAGCGCTTTATTTTGTGAATATTTTTGGCAGACGCAACAGGGGGGATTTGTTCCGGCAGCCTTACAATGGCTGTGTGTTTTTTGCACATCAGCGCCAGATAGCTTTAAAACGCTCTGGAAGGAGCTGGAAAAAATTATAGTGAAATACAAATTGTTTTTTCTTATTTATTTCAGTTAATTAATAAAAATAAAAAGTAATAAACAGCACAAAAAGTCCATGAACGGGTGAACAGTGGTGAACAGACGGTGAACAGTCATTACTGCGATTGTTCACCCTTTAACTTACTGTATTACTTATCTTTTTTCTTATGGTGAACAGAGGTGAACAGTAAAATATAAAAAAACAAACAGTAAGCCGGTTTTTCCTGCGACCTTTTCCTGGCTTGCCGGTCTGAGGATGAGTCTCCTGTGTCAGGGCTGGCACATCTGCAATGCGTCGTGTTGTTGTCCGGTGTACGTCACAATTTTCTCAACCTGAAGTGACGAGGAGCCGGAAAATGTCTGACAACACCATCCCTGAATATCTGCAACCCGCACTGGCACAACTGGAAAAGGCCAGAGCCGCCCACCTTGAGAACGCCCGCCTGATGGATGAGACCGTCACGGCCATTGAACGGGCAGAGCAGGAAAAAAATGCGCTGACGCAGGCCGACGGAAACGACGCTGACGACTGGCGCACGGCCTTTCGTGCAGCCGGTGGTGTCCTGAGCGACGAGCTGAAACAGCGCCACATTGAGCGCGTGGCACGCCGGGAGCTGGTACAGGAATATGACAATCTGGCCGTGGTGCTGAATTTTGAACGCGAACGCCTGAAAGGGGCGTGTGACAGCACGGCCACCGCCTACCGGAAGGCACATCATCACCTTCTGAGTCTGTATGCAGAGCATGAGCTGGAACACGCCCTGAATGAAACCTGTGAGGCGCTTGTCCGGGCAATGCATCTGAGCATTCTGGTACAGGAAAATCCGCTCGCCAACACCACCGGGCATCAGGGCTACGTCGCACCCGATAAAGCTGTCATGCAGCAGGTGAAATCATCGCTGGAACAGAAAATAAAACAGATGCAAATCAGCCTCACCGGCGAGCCGGTTCTCCGGCTGACCGGACTGTCAGCGGCAACACTTCCGCACATGGATTATGAGGTGGCAGGCACACCGGCACAGCGCAAGGTGTGGCAGGACAAAATAGACCAGCAGGGAGCAGAGCTTAAGGCCAGAGGACTGCTGTCATGATTTACTGCCCGTCGTGTGGACATGTTGCTCACACCCGTCGCGCACATTTCATGGACGATGGCACCAAGATAATGATTGCACAGTGCCGGAATATTTATTGCTCTGCGACATTTGAAGCGAGTGAAAGCTTTTTCTCTGACTGTAAAGATTCAGGAATGGAATACATTTCAGGCAAACAGAGATACCGCGATTCACTGACGTCAGCCTCCGGCAGTATGAAACGCCCGAAAAGAATGCTTGTTACCGGATATTGTTGTCGGAGATGTAAAGGCCTTGCACTGTCAAGAACATCGCGGCGTCTGTCTCAGGAAGTCACCGAGCGTTTTTATGTGTGCACGGATCCGGGCTGTGGTCTGGTGTTTAAAACGCTTCAGACCATCAACCGCTTCATTGTCCGCCCGGTCACGCCGGACGAACTGGCAGAAAGCCTGCATGAAAAACAGGAACTGCCGCCAGTACGCTTAAAAACACAATCATATTCGCTGCGTCTGGAATGAGGGCTGCCGGTTAACACCGGCCGTCGCCGCACACCGTATTTTTATTCTTCAGCATGATGAGAAAGAGATAACGATGGAAAGCACAGCCTTACAGCAGGCCTTTGACACCTGTCAGAATAACAAAGCAGCATGGCTGCAACGCAAAAATGAGCTGGCAGCGGCCGAACAGGAATATCTGCGGCTTCTGTCAGGAGAAGGCAGAAACGTCAGCCGCCTGGACGAATTACGCAATATTATCGAAGTCAGAAAATGGCAGGTGAATCAGGCCGCCGGTCGTTATATTCGTTCGCATGAAGCCGTTCAGCACATCAGCATCCGCGACCGGCTGAATGATTTTATGCAGCAGCACGGCACAGCACTGGCGGCGGCACTGGCACCGGAGCTGATGGGCTACAGTGAGCTGACGGCCATTGCCCGAAACTGTGCCATACAGCGTGCCACAGATGCCCTGCGTGAAGCCCTCCTGTCCTGGCTTGCGAAGGGGGAAAAAATTAATTATTCCGCACAGGATAGCGACATTTTAACGACCATCGGATTCAGGCCTGACGCGGCTTCGGTGGATGACAGCCGTGAAAAATTCACCCCTGCGCAGAACATGATTTTTTCGCGTAAAAGTGCGCAACTGGCATCACGTCAGTCTGTGTAAAATTCCCCGAAAATCCGCCCGTTTTTACTGAAAAAAGCCATGCATCGATAAGGTGCATGGCTTTGCATGCGTTTCCCTGCCTCATTTTCTGCAGACCGCGCCATTCCCGGCGCGGTCTGAGCGTGTCAGTGCAACTGCATTAAAACCGCCCCGCAAAGCGGGCGGGCGTGGCGGGGGGAGCATTGCGCGCTAAGGCTGATATTATAATTTTCTTTAATTCTATTTGGTATTTTGGCTTTATTCGTCAGAAGGAACGTTTAGAAATAGACCACTACAATGGATTGTAGCGGTCTGCATGATATCTAGCGTTGCATTTCAGTTACTATGAAATTTTCTTCTGTAATAGAATTCATTATCTCAAAGTACAATTCTTCAGGTTGAATAAACGCCAACTCTTTGCAAAGGTTGACAATGGTATCACTATAAGTGATACCCATCCGAGGATTGAAAAGCTCAAATCTCTTGATGTTTCTTTTGTTTTTTGAGTAAAAGTTTAAAGTGAAATATATTAGCACCTGTCTAAGATCGTAAACACTAAACTTCCTATCTCCTGATTTTATTTCCACAAGAACATTTGAATAATAAATATCGCCATATGAATTATTTATTACTCCGCATCCATCGAATTGTGGAGACACTTCAATTTGGTTTTCCATTCCATATCGAGACAAAATGTTTCTTGCTATTTCCCTTATGGCATTGTACTCAACCATGCTTAAGGGTAGCTTGAAGTTAGAACCGTAAGCGAACCGCTGTAGATATTCTTTTGTTTTTTCAAAAACAACCTGAAAATCAGCATTATGGAAGATATCATGTGCTGAAAGAATATTTCTGTCTAACGAATCATTCTGTATTGCCCTATATAAATTAAATGCGCACTCATTAACAAAGACGTTATTTGACCTATTAGCGCAGTCATCTAGAGGAGGATAAACGTCCTCGATGAGACTGCCGTTAATGATGCGTATGAAATTATTAGCATTTGGAAGCAATTGATTCCAAAATGAAGTGAATTTTCGAGAAAACGTTAATTCAGATATCATAGCGCATCCTCAAGATTTCTTGCGGTATGCCTTTTACTTGCCCAATCCCTGTAAATCACCTCTACAAAGTTGAATGTTTTCTTATTATGCTCTCTCCAGTGCCGTCCTTCATCACCTAAGATGTAACTGGAAACGATCAATAGTCTTCTCTGCAACGGATGCATTGCAGAGAAATTTTTTTTGATATCAGAAAGCCATGCGTAAGAATTAATTTTTGCCATTGACTGTGTAACTATGTTCTTGACTAAGATGCTTTCTGGATTGTTATTGTATATTTCACTAAGGATTAGGGTGGATTTTTCTGAATTTTCTTTTGAGAGCATTCGGGCTACATAGGCTAAGTTGAGCTCAGTACTCAAAATATATGAATCTTGTTTAATTAGTGCAGTTATTTTATCAAGAATAATATCTTTGGTTTCTGTGCTTAATTTTTGCCAGTTGGAGTTAGCTACTTGAATTATAGTTGTAAATATTGGATATAACTCATGCAAGTTATTAAACATTACTTTGAAAGCACTACTTATTATTTCATCTGATGTTGCTGAGAATGCCTTTATCAAATGCTTGCTAAAAGATTGGTTAATTTTTGATTTTTGTAACTCACTACTCAGCATAGCTAACAAGTCAAAATCTTTTAAAGATTCCTTTATCTCTTCATATTCCTCTATCGCATTTGCTGAGTAAGGATCGAATCTTATAGGAAGACTCATAAATTTAGCCTTCATAGGAGATTCTTCATCTTCATCATTACCATGCAACTTAGCTTTAGTTACTGAAAGGAACTCTTCTTTAGTAACAATATTGGTTTTTTGTTTCTGTAAAGTTAGCCCTTCATTTTCCATCAGTTTTTTACTAAGCAAAGTTAAAATCTTATGAGCATCCTCTCTAGAGTTACAAAAAATAACAAAGTCGTCGACATAACGCTTATAGTTGATTCTATTCATAGACAATAATTTATCAATAGAATCTAGAGCTAGTTCTGCTAATATTCTAGAGGCAGGACATCCAACTGGTACTCCATATGATTTTGTTTCACTAAATGTCTGTAGTAATTTCTTGATTTTCCCAGAGTAATCTTTATTGGGGTCGACTCTATCTAACGCATTTTCTAAACGGTGGTGATAAATACGCGGATAGAAATCTGCTATATCGCATGTAAGTACATACTTTATTTCATCGTTAGAACATTCAGAGATACTGTCTTCTTGATATTTTCTCCAAGAGATCTCTTTATCAAAAAGAGAACCATCAGCAAGGTTTGGTTTAAAGCGATATGAATAAACCTGCGTTTTAGTAGATCTATTCCTTTCAATATCATCAGCGATTTTTAAAACTAACCCAAGAAAAAAAGCATTCCAGAATGGATCAATTTGGGTCGCCCACCTGTAACCATAATAACCAATACTTGAAAAGCTATTAATTATGTTTGGTGGAATCTCGATCCTTTTATTTTCAAAGTCATTAAATGTTTGCATTAATGCAGTTTTTACTTTCTCCTTATCATCTTCAAATAACCGACTTTCAAATGGGTAAGGGAAAATATCTGTATCGCCGTGCTTTATAATATTTTCCAATGCAAGCTCAAAGCAATTTTCTAGTTTACTACTATCAAACTCGTTACTCATTCACATTCTCCTTAATAAAAATATAATCTGAATACCACTGCATCATATCACGGCGTTTATCAATATATTGAGCATGATTATACGTACCTCTAATATTATTCTTATCTATATGAGCAAGCTGTATTTCTATCCAAGCCGAATCATATCCTTTTTCGTGGAGGATAGTAGATAAGGAATGTCGAAATCCATGACCAGTAAGTTTTCCACCATAACCAATACGCTTGATAACTTGGTTAATACTCGCCTCACTCATAGGCTTGTTCGGATCGTTCCGCCCCGGAAAAACATAACTATACTTCCCTGTCATCATCTTGAGTTCATTTAGCAAATCTAACGCTTGAGTCGACAAAGGCACAAGGTGTGATCTGCGCATTTTCATCCTTTCAGCAGGAATTTCCCAAATAGCGTTATCTAAATCAAATTCTGACCATAATGCCGCACGTAATTCGATGGTTCTAACACCTGTAATCATGAGCAATTTCGTGGCAATCAGGACAAGCCGACTTCCGGTATATCCGTTTAAGGCGCGAAGAAAATCAGGTATCTCATTAGCCTTTAAGAACGGGAAATGATTTGATTGGTGTACATTGAGGGCGCTTGAAAGATCCGCAGCAGGGTTAAACTCAGCCCTTCCAGTAGCAATGGCATAGCGGAAAACTTCTGAGCATCGCTGCCGAACTTTGCGCATTTTTTCTAATGCACCGCGCTTTTCGATTTTACGCAGCACATTAAGCAGTTCTAGCGGTTTAATCTCTCCCACTGGCCTTGTTCCCACATAAGGAAAAATGTCGTTCTTAAACGCTTCCATGATGTCTGATGCATATCCCGCCGACCATTTGGTAGACTTCTGTTGATGCCACTCTCTGGCTATCTTTTCGAAGGCGTTCTCTGACTCTGTTTGCAGAGCCAGCTTTTGCTCTTTTCGAACCTCACTAGGGTTCTTTCCTTCTGCCACAAGTTTTCGAGCTTCATCACGACGGGAACGAGCATCAGCAAGAGTGATCGTTGGGTAAACACCAAGCGAGATCATTTTGGGTTTACCGGCATAGCGATAACGAAATCGCCAGCTTTTACTTCCATTTGGCTCTACAAGTAAAGACAACCCTTGCCCATCCCCAAGTGTATAGGCTTTAGCTTCAGGTTTAGCACGGCGAATCTGCATATCATTTAGGGGCATGTGTATAGAATTCCAAAATCGAACAGGAACATATACATAATCCTATACACATTTAGTACTGGATTCTACTGGAAAGTTATGGACTAATACGAACAGTAAAAACAAAAAATCTTTTATAAAACAGTGCGGTTATGGATAAATACGGATGTTTGAAGAAGTGGAGATGGTGCCGATAATAGGAGTCGAACCTACGACCTTCGCATTACGAATTAGCGAGACCAGTGATTCAAGATGTTCACAGCCGTTTCCATATACAATAAAAAATATATAAAAATCAATAAAATACACATAAATGCAGTATCAAGATGTTTCGCCTTGTTTCTGATGATATCATGTTAAATGTGTACCCCACTGTGTACCCAAAAGGCTGAAGATATGACTTTTACTATTACACAAGACAGACAATTGGCTTCATTGACCGTTACTAAAGAAGAAAAAGAAATCTTATTTGCTGTAAAATCTAAAGCTGGGGGAGGACTCTTTATACGCGTTCGTTATGGTAGCGACAATAAAAGCTGGATTTATCGTTATCGAATAGCTCAAAAGCCAGCTAAATTAACACTAGGTAGTTACCCTGCCATGGGATTAGCTCAAGCTCGTAAAGCTCATGCGGATGCAATTGAATTAGTAAGAAAAGGTATAGATCCTCGTCATATTAGAAAAAATGAAAAACAAAAAAATGAACAAATGATTATTTACTCTGAATTATGGAAAGATTGGATAGAATTCAGAAAGACAAGTAAACCAATTAGCACCAGAACCCTTGCAGATTATGAAGGGACTTATCACCGCCACCTTGAAAAAACATTAGGAAACCTTCGCATTGACGAACTTACCAAAAGCGTTATTTTTGAACATCTCAGTAATGTAAGAAAAACCAGTTCTGAAGCAGTTCGTAAAGGATTAATTATTCTAAATATGACTCTTGATCATGCCAACTTACAGGGTATGCTTGAGCATAACCCAGCACGACTGCTCAAACCAGCAATGTTTGGTGCATCGATGAATAAACCTCGCGAGCGATGGCTTCCTGAGAATGAACTCCGGATGCTATGGAAGGCTTTGGATGATGCTACTGTTGGAGGAGGCTCCATTGCATCTGGTGGCTATGGAATTTCCTCTAGTGTGGTATTATCTCATTCTGTCGCAAATGCACTCCGTTTGATTATTTTCACAGGAGTGCGCCGCTCTGAAGCGGCACAAATGCGCTGGGATCAAATTAATGGAGAGCGTTGGACCATACCAGCCACTAAAAATGGGAAAAGCCATATTGTTACTTTACATCCGTATATGCTTTCTTTAATAAAAACACAACGTGAATTCACTGAAGGTGCATATGTTTTTGGTTCTACTAGCAAACCTGGCTTTCCCATCACAAATGACGCTCTGACTCGCGCGTTAGAAAGGGTTCGCTCTAAGTATCTAGCCGAACTTACTCCATTTTCTCCTCATGATCTGCGTAGAAGTGTTGCGACTGGATGCGCTGAATACCTTGATGCTCCAGAGCGCCTAATAGAGTTACTGTTAAATCATGTACCCAAAGACCGTTTAATACGAACATATCAAGTCGGACAACAAGCTGAAAAATTAAAAAATTTATTTATAGAATGGGGGAATTTTATTATGAATAACGTCATTACTGTGCAGCAGAATGCTCCGGATAATGTTATTCATATAAAATTTGGGAACAGATGATAAAAATACATGCATGGTCTGAGATACCCTGTCTACTCGACCATGCAGTATGGTTCAACTAAATCAGTCACAACAAGAAATGATTAGTTTTATTAGATATTGTATGGGATTATTTCTGGATAATACTTCGCAATGATGTCATTTAGCCGATCAACCAGTTCTGGTTTTCTGAACGTGATATGCGCGGAGCCCTTCTTAAAGTATCTGATGCTGAACATCTCATCTTCATAGCAGGCTTTGCCCTGAACGGAGCGGATGTGATCATCCAGCCGAATAATAATATTTTCCCGGCTGTCGGGGATCGGTTTGCCGCTGAACAGGTGCAGCATTCTTTCCAGGTCGGCAAGTCGATCTGCCTGTTGCCCGGTGATAAGATGCAATCCCCACCGGTCCCACCTCACCAGATTGTTGACGATAATTTTACTGCCAAATTTACAGGGGCAATTGGTTTTGTAATTCCAGTTCAGCCCTCTGAAGACGTTGATCACCCCTCGCTCAAACACTTCATCTTTGTTCTGGTGCAGTTGTTCAAATGTGCTCAGAATGTTCGCTTCACTGATTTCCGGAAAATTATCGTACTCCAGTGACCGGTACCATGTATCACGGGCCTGCGCATCCATTAATGACAGCATCCCGGAACGTTGCATCAGGTCACGCCAGATTTCGCGGTCAAGATTGCGGGTGATGGCTTTCATTGCGGTTTCCGGTTTCTCCGTCAGCCAGCAACCGCAACGAATATCCTGTTTCATGGCCCAGTCCGGAGCAGTTTTACCTCCAATACTTTCTGTCATTGCTGAGATTTCTGCCAGTTGCCGGATAAGTGTGTCGATTTGCAGCAGTGTACTTTTTCGTACAGCCAGAATGTGGCGGATACTGGTTGAGCAGATAACGTCCGTATGCCCGTTGACCAGTTCCGGGCGGGAGATTGTGATATCTGACATAATTGATATTCCTTTTTGCAGATAAATGAAAACGCCAGCCGTGTTCAGGCTGGCGTCAGTGGAATGAAGTCTGGTGAGTGAGATGATGAGTGAGACTCACCGGTTCTGGTGCTGAAGCTGCAGTTGGCGCAGGGTACGGATATCCTCTCTGGTCTGTTCGATACAGGGCAACAGTGCTGCTGAATCCGTTTTATCCTCATTGTTGTCAAAGATAATTCCCGATTCGCAGTCGATATTGTCCTGCAGCCACGCAATCAGAATATCCAGTGCGGTTTCCGTGGTTAATGATTTCATGTTGTTCCTGGTTACCAGTTGAAAGTGGGTAAACCCGGCAGGCATTCAGCGCAGGCATCCAGATGAATGAGGCTGACGCCATAACGCCGGATGAGAGTGACAACCAGACGGCGGAACGTTTTTGACAGGCCCAGGCGTTTAAGCCGCAGAACCGGATACGACCACGCATCAGTACGTAACAGATAACCGGACCCGGTAAAATGAATCCATTCTGATTCACCGAAGTCATTCGTCTGATGTGACAGCGAGTACAGCCAGGCGTTGTCCTTTTCCGTGATATGTGCGGTACTGCAGCGTATGCCGGCAAGGGCCGTAAACGGTGGTGGTGTGCAGGTTGACTGTTGGTCGGATTCCTCCACCACGCGGAGTGAATAACCGTTTTCAGCGACGTTATTAATCAGTTCAGTGAGATTAACACCATCGACGTCAACGACAATGCGCCCCATGTTCAGTGCCTGCACGTTAACGCTGCCTGCCTCCAGCGTCAGGGCCAGTTTCATTGTTTCGCCTCCGGATGCTTCCCCTGGGTAATGTCATTTACCGTTCTGTAATTGTCGCGGGTCATCAGGCCTGTCGCCCGGCGGGCCCGGAGGATATCAATACTGTTTATTAACTGAGAGTGGGTACAGGTGCTGAATCCCGGCTGGTCGGTACGTACCAGTGCGTATTTTTCAACGAGAAAGTTCACCGCATCGCACAGTGAAATGCCTGCCTCAATATGCTGCTCAATCACACGTTCATCAGCGAACGGTGTGTCATTCAGCGTGAGGCCGTAGTGCTGGTCCAGCAGTCGGGTGAGCAGTGTCTGCCAGACGGTGACGGGAGACGGGCAGTGCGATGCCTCCCGTATGTGTGTGTCGGGTAATGTTTTCATACTGAAGATTTTCCTGATATGCAGAGATGAAAAATGGGAAAGTGGCGTGGTGAAAACACCAGGCCGGAGCAGAAGATTATTCTGATGATTTACGTTTTCGTTTCGGGCGTCGGATAAACAGCCAGATAAACGTAACCACAGGAGCCGAGGGTGTCGGCTTCACAGATCAGCCCCTTCGCATACAGTGTCACGGTATGCTGATGGCGGGGATTCAGTTCACCGCTGGTGAGCATGAGCTCCAGTTGTTTCATCAGCAGCGGAAAGGCCTGGTCCAGGTGGTACGAATCCGCGTCGCTGAACCGGCCTCTGATACCGGCGCGGTCTGCAAGGTAATGCAACCGGTTACCCTCCTGCACCAGACGTGCACCGAAACAGGGCGTCACGGTGCAGGGCAGCCCCCACCAGGGGCGGTCGTTGTTGTTGTCGGGATGCGTTGTCCCGGGCAGTGTGTCTGACACGATAAAGTCCTCACTGAAATCAGTTAAGAATAGTTCGATGGTGGCGATAATTCGGCTCATCAGAATGCCCTTCCTGACTCAGTTCAGGGTGACGCTCATCAGCCGGACATACGGGCCAAAACTGTCCTTACGGCGTTCAGCAAACACGGCCAGCACACCGGGAATATCCTGCACTTCACGACCGGTATACGCTTCAGCACTGCCGTGCCAGCGGTATTTACCGGTACAGAACGGAAAAAGACGGGATGTCGGATGTTGTTGGTGAATACGCATGGCTTCACCACGGGTGATAATTTTCATAATGGGATACCTCTGAAGACAGAAGATAAAAGTGAAAACAGGTGTGATGTGGTTGTGACGGGTTAAAGCAGACCATGTTCGGCAAAGGAGAAAACCTGGTTGCCACCGACTATCAGATGGTCCGGCACCCGGATATCCACCAGGCCCAGTGCCTGTACCAGACGTTCGGTGATAAGCCGGTCTGCCTTACTGGGTGTGACTTCACCGGACGGGTGATTGTGTGCCAGCACCACGGCAGCGGCATTGTGGTACAGGGCGCGTTTAATCACTTCCCGGGGATGGACTTCCGTGCGGTTGATGGTGCCGGTGAAGAGGGTTTCACCGGCAATCAGCTGATTCTGGTTGTTCAGATACAGCACCCGGAACTCTTCACGCTCCAGTCCCGCCATGTTCAGAATCAGCCATTCCCGTGCCGCACGGGTGGAGGTGAAGGCCACGCCGGGTTCATGAAGATGGCGGTCCAGGGTTTTCAGGGCCCGTTGAATGAGGCTGCGCTCGCCGGGCGTCATCTCTCCGGGCAGAAAGGAAAGCTGTTGCATTGTGCTTCTCTCCATTCAGTCGATGATGCGCATAATGGCGCTGCATTCCGGATGCTGCAGGGCGTAATCCCGCAGCCGGTAATAATGGACCGTCATGGCATAACACTCCGTACGACAGGCATGATGACTGTACGTCATCAGACAGGCAGCAATGCCGGCGGCTTCCGGGCTCATTTCAGCGCGGTTACCGTTCATGGCATTGAACAGTACCCATGTTTCGTCATCATCGTCATCCGGTTCGGGTGCCATAAATGCCCCGCCGTTGTTCAGGGTGTACAGATTCCAGATACCACCGCAGTAGTCTTCGCACAGACGGTCCATCCAGCCGAAGACACGGGGCTCCAGGGTCACCCACTGTGGAATGAGGCCAAAGTGCTGCGGCCAGAAGCTGATGCGCTGTTCATCAGGGACGGGAGTGGCAACCAGTTGAGACTGGTTATTCCCTGATGCAGTGGTTACGGAAACAGAAGGTGTGGTGGAATTATGTGAAACGGTTGTCATGAGGTTATTCCTTATAAAAAGTAAATGAATGGAAGAAGCCCCGGGGCAGGAACAGATGTGAATCAGGACTGCACTTTCAGTGAAACAGCATCAGCGCAGGCTCTCCAGCAGCGTTTCTGCCATCACCCACAATGCGCGATTGAGCTTAATGTCCGTGTCGATGCTGTGAATGGCACGGGTGTGGATACGTTTTCCTTTAGCGCTGCGACCGGAAATCCCGCCTTTCAGCATATTCTCCTGGATGGTCTGATAAGCACTCCACAGGTCCTTACCGTAATCCTCCCGGCGTCGTGGCGTCAGAATGTCGGCGGTGGTGACGGGCTGATGTTCGTCACCATAACGGTAAGTCAGTGCCGCCTGTGCCAGCGCCTGGCGTGCCGGTGGCGGCAGGACCAGCGACTGCATGGCATCACGCTTCTCCTCTATCCGGTCAAACACGCCCACCACCTCGTAAGCCCCTTCAATGACTCTGTCCACCACATTTCCCCGGTGCGGAACACGCACTTCCCCCAGAGACTGACCACAGACGCATCCGTTCTGGCAGACGAACCTGAAGTAACCCGGCAGCATCTGGTAGCTGGAGGTACCGTCATGGGAGTTGAGCAGAATAATTTCAGGGACATGTTCTCCGTTTATCTCTCCGGCCCGCCGCAGACGCAGCATGTGTTTTGTGTATCCCCGGCGGCCCGGGTCGCGCACACGGGTCTGGCAGGCGAAGAATGGCTGAAAGCCTTCCCGCTGCAGGCTTTCCAGTACGGTGATGGTGGGGATGTACGTATAGTTCTGGCTTCGGGACGTGTGTTTATCTTCCCCGAAAATCCCCGGCACATAGTGCATCAGTTCTTCGTGTGTCAGCGGACGGTCACGGCGTATCTGGTTCGCATAACCAAAACGACTGGCTAATCGCATGATTTATTCCTTATGAATGAGTTAGCGGTATAAATGAAAAAGCCGCGTCTCCCGAAGAAGACGCGGCCTGATGGGGAAAATGAATGAGGTTTATTGTCTGAGAAGCCCTTCACTGGCGAGCCCCGCATTAAGCTGTTTTCCGGCATCGGGCTCAAAATTCCAGCAGCGCCAGCGTAGCTGACCTTCAGCATTACGGATAACCAGCCGGAAATGCGTTCCCAGGTCATCTTCAGTAAACACATTGCGGTAAACTGTTGTAACAGCAACCACCTGTTCGCGTGAGAAAGGGCCTTCGGGCAATAAACGTGATGTACAACCCGGCATATCTGTTGCTCCCTGAAAATAAAAAGCCCCGGTCATGATGACCGGGGCCTGAAGGAGAGTGACCTGATTATCAGAAAGTCACATTCAGTGTGGCCTGACCGTTATAACCTTCAGCGCTGCTGCCGCTGACGCTGTGGGCATAACCGGCCTGAACGCCCAGGGTGATATTTTCCCGGACACGGGCTTCCAGTCCGGCCTGCAGGTCCAGTGACGTGCCATTCCGGGACGGTGAGAACGTCATGTTACTGCCGGCTGCGGCTGTACCCATGCTCATGTCACCCCGGGAGCTGAAAGTGCGGATAACAGAAGGCTGTACCCACCAGTTCACCGGCAGTTCACTCACACTGTGTTTTGTACTGTCGCGCAGAGTGTCACGGGATGAGGTGCCTTCGCCAAAGGTCATATCGTTGTGGCTGCCCAGACGGAAACCGGCACGCACATGTTGTGCACTGCCATGCCCGAACTTCACATAACCGGCGTTATCCTGGCCGTCATCCAGGGAAAGTCCCTGCCAGGTGTACTGCAGTTGTGGCTCCAGCATCAGGTTGTCAGTGATACTGAAGGGCAGACCGGTTTCCAGTGAGCCCAGCCAGCCCCAGCCCCGGGCGCGGAAGTCGTTATTGTCCGATGACGCTTTCATGCTGTGGCGGGTTCCCTGTGCCACAATGTCAGCCCACAGGCCGGAGGACGTGTGTACCAGATTCAGGTATCCGCCCAGACTGCCGGCATCATCCCGGACCATGCCGGCGCGGGAACCGTCATCATCCTTAACATCAACGGAAGAATGGCCTGCAGCACCATACACCCCTGTCGTCAGAGACATACCGGCAACCTCTGTTCTGAGCAGGTCACCCTCCAGACGGACGAAGCCATAGCTGCCGCTGCTTTCCGGCGTGGCTCCACGGGCAATACCACCGTTGTTATCGTGCCCGAGATGACCGCCCTGAATGCTGAGACGGACGCTGTTATTTTCACCGTTTACACCGGTCTGATGGCTGCGGGAGCCTGCCAGAATCCGGTCATAGTCCATTGCCTGTGTCAGCATGGAGGCATACAGGGGGACTTCAGCACGATAAGCATTTTCACTGCGCAGGTACCAGTCTTCATCGCTGTCACGGTTCAGGGTGTAGTTAAAGGCGCCGGCCTGAAGCGGGCGACTCAGGGCAAACGCACCTTCTTCTGTGGTGGCACCATTCTGTGCATCCACAACCCGGATACCCTGTCCGGAGGTTGCCACCCCGAGGTTACTGTTTCCGACATTTGTAAACGCAAGCCAGGTTTTGCCGGTTGCCTGACCACCATTAATCACCAGCTGGTCAGAGGCATTGCTGCCATCAAGGCGAACACGCATATTGATGGTGCCGCCCTGACCGGTGAGGTTACTGGTGGTCAGTTTATGGAACGTTACCGGGGAGTCGCTTTTTGCAACAGCACGGCTCAGTACGGCATCCGGTGTTGTCTGATTGTCAAAGTAAATCTCCCCTGCGTTAACAATATCGCCGGTACTGACCACATCACCATTCAGTACCATGCTGGCGCCTTTACTGAGCTGTGTTCTGCCACTCAGACTTCCCCCGGCAGCCAGCGTCAGTGTTCCACGATGTCCGACAGTGGTGTTGCTGGCCAGTCCTCCGGCATTAACCGTAAAGCTGCCGCCATTTTCCAGCAGCAGTCCGCTGGCCTGACCGGATGTGCCATCAATACTGAACTTACCGCTGGCATTGGTCCCCTCAACAGTGGCACCACTGTCTGCAATCAGGGCACCACCGGATGTCATGGTGACATCTGTTGCCTTACCACCGGCAGACACTGCCAGGGTACCGCCGTCATCCACCAGGGTATTCTGCGCTGAATGGCCTTCCAGTACATCCAGGCGACCGCCATTTTCCAGAACGACGTTATCTGCCATGCCATTTCCCACGGAGAAATGCCCCAGGCGGTTTGTGCCGGTGACAGTTGCAGCAGTACTGGTAACCAGTGCACCGCCCGTGTTCTGGGTAACTGCAGTGGCTTCCCCGCCGGCATGTACCCTCAGTTCACCGTTCTGATTTATGGTGGTGTTACCGACAGCACCACCTGCCTTAACAACCTGCCAGCCCCCCTCGTTAATTACCGTGTTCAGCGCAAGTCCGTCCTTGTGCACATACTGGTAACCGCCATTCAGTGTGGTATTCAGGGCCCTTCCGTGTACCGACTGGTCACCACCTGCGTAAATGAGAGTGTCACGGGCTATCCCGGAAAATAAGATAATCTGCCGTCCATTTTTGTTGATGGTGGTGGATTCTGCTGTTCCCTGGACCTTCTGACCCGTGTACGAGTTGTCAGAATCCGGGCCGCCTTCTGCGCCGGTGTTGATGATGGTTCCTGTTGCCAGCCCGCCACTTTTAACGCTCTGGTAACCGTCGCGGTTGATAATTGTACCGGTGGCAACCCCGCCCTCATGAACCCACTGCTCGCCTCTGTTATTCAGCGTGGTGTTCACCGCCAGCCCGTTCAGGCTCTGTCCCCCGCCGTCACGAATAACCGTATCACTGGCTGTTCCCCCCTCCAGCACGACCTGACGACCATTTGTGGTGACAGTGGTGTTTCCGGCTATCCCGCCATTCTGTATCCATTGCCCACCGGTGTTTTCTTCACTGTCCGGCCCCAGTTCCAGCCCGGTACTGATGGTCATTCCGTTGGCCGTACCGAGGACAATCTGGTTGTCATGATTTGTCAGTGTTCCGCCGTTCACGGTTTCTCCAGCCTGTACAACCGTGTCAGCAGCCAGTGCCGGGACTGACGTGACAGCAGCAAGAGACAGAGCAACCGCCACACCGGCGCGTTTTCCCCGTGAGCGGGCCAGTTCGGAAGCCACCACCAGGGTGCCCGTAATGTGATTCCATACCAGCCTGTAGCTGGTGTTCAGATGTCGTTTCATCAGCTTTTCCTTACAGAGGGTGAATAAAAAAGCCGGTACCCACAAATGTGGATACCGGCAGGTACAAAACAGCATGGTCAGATAAAGTGGTTTTTCCCGGACATAAATGCTTCCCCTCTCTCATCCGCCAGAGAAGTATCAGTCCGTTGTGTGCAATTCCGTTCTGCATGATGAAGAGATTCAGCTGCCTTTTCGCAGACCATTAACCACTATAAACGATCGATAGTAACGATCGATACCTGTTTTATCGATCGTTTTATTCTATTAACAGCAGAGCAGTCACGCAAGAGAAACAGGAGGGGTATGAGGTGTTTGTGTCATGTTTTCAGTTGGTTAACGCAATGTAATCAGGCATTTCCCCTGGCAGAGTGTTCAGAAGAAAATCCAGTTCCATACAGCGCGGGCAACAGAGACCACCGTGTCACGGACGGCACGCAGAACCGTACGGGCAACAGAGGCAACACAGACGCTCTCCGCCGTGTCAAATATCCGGTCCACCGCACCGGTAAACTGTTCACGGGCCTGAGCCCGGACAGATTCCGTGCGCAGCTCGTCCTGCAGGCGGGTCATCAGGGGACTGGCGGCATGGTCGGGAAGCGCTGTCATGAGCGCACTGACCAGCGTATCCAGTTCCCAGCCGGTGCGGGCCGATACGGCAACAACCGGATGTACGGGCCGGAACAGACGGAATACCGCCTCCGTTTTTTCGCGAATATTCTGTGCCTGTGCGGGAGAAGGCTGAATGCCGGCCATATCCCATTCATGGCAGGGCTCCGTTTTGTCGGCCTGCGTCACCACAAACAGTACCCGCTGATGTCCCCGGTGCAGGATGTGTCGCCAGAAATACTCATCCACAGACAGGGCACGGTCATCGGCTTTAATCAGCCACAGTACCAGGTCCAGTTCAGGCAGAATGTCACGGTACAGGGCTTCATACTCTGCATCCCTGTCCCGGCTCTCGCCCACCCCGGGCAGGTCAGTGATAACCATGCTGTGACCATGTCCACTCAGACGGAAGCGCCGCACTTCCCGGGTGCCGGCGTGAACATCACTGACCGGGGTGACCTCCCCCTGAAACAGTGCATTACAGAGTGAGGATTTACCGGCCCCGCTTTTCCCCATAATGCCAATCACGGGTTCGTGACTGGTGAGTTTGCGCAGATGTTCCAGGATGTGACGGGAAAGTGAGTAAGGCAGGGAGGAGAGCGGTTTTTCAATTGCCTCAATGGCATCAGACGGATTCATACATGTATTCCCGGTGAAAAAAGACAAAACCCCGCGCACCGGAAAGGTGGCGGGGGATTCACGGAGATAATATCTGTCTGAAATTATTTAGGATGCAGGTATCTTCAGATAATCGCACCTCCAGAATTTTATTCTTAATAGTTGAATAGTGGTATTTGGTTTCCCTGAGAGAATATAAAGGTGAATCATGCTGTATTGAGTTTGATTCTATTTGTACTGAGACAGGTATCTTCATGATTATAATCAAAAGCTGGGTGGATTGGTCTGGCGCTCATCATTTTTTCGAATAAACTCACTAATTATTGTACCCCCCCCAAAGGAGATGATTTCATGTATAATTGTGGTGAATCATATTCAGAATACGACATATCATTATCTGACGATGAAAACTATGACGATGACTATTATCGTGAACGCCCGTGTCCGGGAGAAGTTTTCGGTTATGATAATACTGAGGATAATGATGAGGCGGCATCTGATTACGCATTAAAAATAAATGAAAACTCTGATTAATACGGGGGTAGCTGATAATAAGACAATCAATGACAGATATTAATGAATAAACATAATCAGGCGCTCAATACTTGGTTTAATCTGGGCGCCTGATTAAAATCTGAGGTAACATATAATAATTTTCATCAAAATAGTATTTATGTACTAACTAAGCTGGATTTGAACCTCTATTTCTGGGCATTTGTTATCACTTAATCCATTACTGCTCCTCCTTCAGCATATGTCGTATCCGTTGAAGGATTTACGCATATCGGTAACGCCGGCACCCAGCCAGATGCGGGTACCTGACGGGAGTGAGATCATTGTCCCCTCCCGGTCAGTTCACGGATCAACACAGTGAGCAGCTCTGGTGAAGGATTTTTCAGCGTCGTTTTACCGTAGTGGAATTCCACTTTACAGGAACTGGCACTGGCTGTGCTCTGTGAAGGAGTGGATAAAAGCAGGGGAAGAGTCGCCATCGGTTCTTTCGGCTCATCAGGCATTATCTCTACAGGTAATAATTCAACGCCAGTGTCAGAAGAGGTCGTTACCGGAAGACGCCGCGAAACACGCCCTTCGTTCTGCCAGAGCCTGAGCCATTTGAAAATAACATTATCATTGACGCCATTTTCACGTGCAATCTGTGCAACACAAGCTCCAAGTTGTGATGCCAGTTCCACCATACGAAGTTTGAATTCATTCGAATACTTTTTACGAGGTTCTTTTCGCCAGTCCTGTAATTCCATACTTAGATGTCCGTCTGTGTCAGATGGGCGCCTAAGTTACCAATTCTTGTCTAATGGCTACATATGGCGGTCAGTTTACGCTTACGAAAGGACGAACTTTTCTAAGGGCTTTTTTTGCTGATTGAACCCTTAAGTGGGGCTTGGATATTCGAAGGGGATTGTGTTTAAAACGAATATCCAAGCAATCAAACTCTAGTCTACAAAACACATAAATTCATGCACGTATCCATCCATGCTGTAGATAATCAGCTGTGATAATAGCAGCCGCTACTGAAGCAATTGAATGGAAAGCGTCGTCTTTTGTGCTGTCGCCAAAATCACTAATCCCTCTCACAATAAGCGCTGGAACTCCCTGCTTTTCGCAGGCATCAAATACCCCATAGGCTTCCATTTCGGCAACACAGGCTTTGTCATGAAGCGACCTGAAACGTTCTAGTAAAGCAGGATCGCGGATAAGAAGCTCCCCTGATGCGATAGTGGCTGAAGAAACAATTATCCCAGCAGCTACATCTCCAGCCTGTGAATTTACAGGTATTTCGAGTCCTATAGCCTGTGCTCGTTCGCCAAGACGTGCAGATAGTGACGTTGTTGCAAGGTAAGTATTGAGGTTTTGTTTAGTTGGCATATGGAGGCGTAATATTTCAGGTCGAGGAGCAAACTTCCCACCTTCTAATGCGGCTGCACTTTCATAATAAATGACACGGTCAGAAATAATGACTTCACCTAGCACCATTTTTTCTCTCAACCCCGCCGCGATCCCCATCATCAAGACTTTTTGGGGTTTGAATTCCGACAACAACATGGTAGTAATAACTGAAGCATTCACATTTCCAGCACTAGCGAAAGACGCCACTATGCCAGTTACTGGGCCATCTGAGCGTTGTATGGATGTGGACCAGAAATGTATTCCATTTGATGTGAGCTGCGGAGGTTCATCATCAGCTATGCCAAATACTTTTTTGGCTGCAGCAAGTTCAACGGGTAGAGCTGTCAAAATCAACACACTTGGAGTATGCAGCAACTGTTGTGCAGCCCATTCCGCTTTAAGCAATTCAACTGCGATTTCTGAAAGTCGTTCCAGTCCATAGTAAGGTTCCTGTAACGATAAAGTGTCGAGCTGATTTTTTACGGCTTCACCGGTGCAAGGGAACATAGACAGCGGCTCTGCATAAAAACGTACATGTAGGCCTAAAGCACCTTTTCCGTCATCGCAAATTCCCCCAAGCTCCAAGTCAAACGGTAATATGGGGCGATTGGCTTTACGCATTTTACTCGCACGATCGGAAACGCCTTTTCCTCCACCTAATGCAATCATGGCTGTGGCAGCATCAACCTGCTCGCTTCCAATATTTCCTCCAGTAATGAGATCATCATCTAGATAGCTGACATCAGCAAATCTAGCTACCTGAAGTTTACGAATAAGCATCCGATTCTCTTCAGACATTTTCTCTCGCATTGCTGAACGCGACGTGACGATCTTGAGTTGGTGGGCTGGCGTATAATTCTCCATTAAATCTACAGCTTCTTTTACTATCGTCCAGTCGAAGGTCAGGAGATCCCCATTTTCATTAACAGGTTCTCCTGCCAAATAGACAACTAGTCCCACATTTGCATCAAGGATGCTCTTCGTCAATGCTCGAACGAAACTATGTGCTCGATCAATATAAAGTTTTTCTGTATTTTTGGAGATACTTCCAGCGATCAGAACATACTCATTATTAGTATTTGTCATCACAATTCTTCCCAAAGGAGTATTACTTGTTACTGTTTAAGTAAGGCATAGATTTCATCCTTGTTTTTTAATGCTAACTGTAATGCTTCCGGCACCTGATGTGACTGAGTCTCTGTAAGATTTAACTGGAAAAGAAGGTAGTGCAGCAAAGCTTGCCGGCATTCCAGATGGATTTCTCCGTCGATCATTGCATAATCTCTCTCAATAAGGTTTCGTTGAGCAAGGCATAGTCCAGGATGCGCTATAAGAATAATTTTGATGAATGTATTCCACGCTAAATCACCATTAGCCCTCTCTTCATCGGGTCCGGCGTTTTGTGCCTGCACTATTCGCGACAATAAAAAGTCCCTATATTCACCACGTTTATGACACCATGCTCTTGTGTGCCAGCGATAACCATCATGGACTAATGAATGAGGAGTCAAGGTTCGTTTACTGCCTTGAGGGTCACTCATGGATTGATAAATAACATGAACAGCCTCATTTTCACGTATAGCTCGTAATATTTGACTTACGACATCAGTGTCCAGTCTACGTAACAGTCGTGGAACCGCTGCAACGGGTGAGCGCCAGCCCAGAAAGCTTCCAAAATGAATTTCAGGTTGTATTGCCACTCGCAGCAAATCATTCAAATAACATTCCAGAGAGCTGGTCATATAAACTGGCTGAAACAATTTCGTTGAACGGTAAACTCGGGAACTCATATCGTACTCAAGATTATCGGGGGCTAACTTAGTATATTCACTAAGATCCAGCGAAGCTTGAGGTACTGATATGCCGAAAAAATCAGTGAGGCTGCTACGATTGATTTGCCCATCCCATCGAAGTCGATAATCAATAAATTCAAGCCGACGCTCTTGGCCCCATCTCGCACCTTGCCGTCCTTTTTGGCTGTCTTGCTTATCCCCTTCTCTAAAGTTATCTGGCATCTTAGTTCCCGGTAGCGTATAAAAAATATCTCAATATAAAAAGTAGACGCAGAATAAAAACTGATCGTATAATAATGCTACGCTATAGCGCGGTAAGGTGCAACCATCACCTCAGAAGTGACTGAGGTGATGGTTGCAGTTTTCATGAATGATCTTCGGAAGGATGTGAATGCCACTCACTAATACTCAGATCCGATACTACGACAGCAATGTACTGCGTTTGCCTAAGGATAAGCGTGAAACCTACAATGCCCAAGTAGATCGGCTTATTACAGCGTTACGTAAGAAATTGAAAGATCAGGATAAAATAACAATAAAACGTGTCGTTAAAGCTGGTTCGTTTGCTAAACACACTATTCTACGCAAAACCTCAGACAGTCAGGTCGATGTGGATGTTGTGTTTTACGTTAGTGGGGAGAAAGTTGCTGAGGAAACCTTCGCAAGCCTGAGCGAAAAAATTTACGAAGCCTTACTTAAAATGTATCCCAACAAAGCTGTAGAAGATTTCGAGATTCAACGTAAGGCTGCTACTGTTTCTTTTGTCGGGACTGGATTAGATGTTGATATTGTTCCCGTCATCGAAAATCCGGACAAAGAAGGCTATGGATGGCAGTTTGACCGTATTGATGGTTCGAAGACAGAGACTTGTGCTCCTTGCCAGATCAAATTTGTGAAAGATCGCAAAGACCAAGACCCGGACTTTCGTACTTTAGTACGCTTAGCTAAACGTTGGCGTACCAACATGGAATGCCCACTTAAGTCATTTCATATAGAACTAATCATGGCTCATGTACTGGAAGTCAATGGAAAAGATGGTTCGTTGGAGAAGCGATTTCGGGATTTTCTACTGTACATTGCTGAATCAGGATTAAAAGAAATTATCACCTTCCCTGAAAATAGCACTATACCAGCATTTTCCCATCCAGTTGTCATACTGGATCCTGTTTGCGATACGAACAACGTTACCAGCCGTATTACCGAGGATGAGCGAAAAGAGATCGTCCGGATTGCTGAGGAAAGTTGGGCGACGGCAAATTTTGCGTCGGTAGAAGGAGACTATGATATCTGGAAGGAGCTGTTTGGTCGTTCATTTAAAGTGGAGGATGCAGCATGAGTTACTCCTCAACTGAAACATCGACTTATACCACAACAGACGTTGAAGCAGTCATGCGACGCATCACAGCTGACTTAGTGATGATTGCCGCCAGTACCGGTGCGATAACTGAATCAAAAGCACGTGAGTATGCTCACGATATAGAACTCTTAGCAAAAAATGGATATCTGGATTACGTCGATGTGACCCTTATAAGCAATGGCGTTGAACAGAAAGCAACCCGGTTTCATGTGAATGAGTCCGGAGAATTGGCAAATGACAGACCTGGAGACGCTCGTTGGCCGAGAATTCAGGGGGCTTATCTGCGGATTGTTGTGAACAACCGGAGTACCTACGATCAGGCTGCGAGGCAAAAGCTTTCAGGTAAGATGAAAATATCGTGGTCGCCATGTAGTGATGACATCAGTCATTCAGGTTTGACCCAAAGTGGTGGTCGTGAATATTCGAGCAATGGTTATGGTATGCAACGTAAGGATTACAATTAATGAGCAAGAGTAGTGTTTTCGACTCAGTGATTGATTTACCGCAGCGCGAACTGACAGAGCGAGAGAACATTTTACTTGGCTTTGAAAGTCGTTATGAAAGTGTCCACAACCAACTCAACCTGCTGCTTAACCAAGGGCAACTCCTTGACTGGAGCAAGAAGTACCATAAGAGCGTTTTACCGATCTGCAAGCTCGTTGCTGAGCAGTATCCGCTTGTTATTTTTCATGGTGATGTAGGAACAGGTAAAACAGCAACTGCTGAGTGCATCGCGAATCGTATTGTCCGTGAGTCTCGCACCGAAGATTCGGCCCTCTTTAAGCTCAGCAATCGGGTCCGTGGTTCCGGAAAAGTGGGGGAGATGGGGACGCTACTAACTCAGGCATGGGCAGAAGTGTGCGAGGCTGCGGGTAAAAATCGCAGGGCAATACTGATTATTGATGAAGGGGATTCAATTGCAGCTTCCCGTTCTCAAAACCACAGCCATCATGAAGATAAAGTAGCAGTAAATACTTTAATTCAAGGAGTGGATGAGCTACGAAAATTTGGCGGCCGGGTTGTGGTAATTTTATGTACTAATAGACTATCCGTCCTTGACCCTGCACTTCGTAGGCGAGCAGCTATTGTCGAAGAATTTACTCGCCCCGGGCTCACAGAACGAGAATCGCTTTTTCGCATGGATCTTGGAGGGATGGGATTGTCAGATAGTCAATATCGTCAACTAGCGGTGGCAACTGGTGAGAAAGAAAATCTGCCAGCATGGACATACTCTGATATCCGTACGCGCCTCTATCCCGCAGCAATGTCAAGAGCGTTTCCTGAACGGGCTTTAAGTTTTAATGATTTGATGGAATTATTGAGAATAATGAGGCCTTCCCCCGTCATGGGAGATATATAAGGCCCCATTTCTTAATCAACTGATATACTATAAAAATCAACGCCAATTCCGGTACATTTGTTGTTTTACGGTGCACTTCTTGCCAGCAGGAACTATATGAGAACTGATAAAGAAATTTTCGTTTCAGTTGATGTGGAAACATCAGGCCCTATTCCGGGGAAATACAGTATGTTATCGATAGGTGCTTGTGTGGCATTTGAACCATCAAAGCAATTTTCATGTTACCTTAAACCGATATCTGAAGATTTTATCCCTGCGGCTATGGAAGTGACTGGGTTATCGCTGGAGAAGTTGCACGTCGATGGTTTGGATCCTGTTGATGCAATGGTTCAATTTAAAGAATGGATTAATTCGGTCGTAAAGGAAGATGAGACTGTAGTTTTTGTTGGTTTCAATGCTTCATTTGACTGGAGCTTTATTAATTATTATTTCCATCTATATTTAGGTGATAATCCTTTCGGCATCGCAGCACTCGATATAAAATCAATGTATTTTGGCGTTTCTCACGACTCATGGAGATTAACACGTTCTAGTGAAATAGCGAAAGTTGTCAAACCTGAGACATATGGTGATCATGATGCATTACATGATGCCCGATATCAGGCTGAACTATTCCGGTTGATCGATAAATTGAGCGAGAAGCAAAAATTAGATCGATGAGTTGCGCAAATAATCATATGGGATTTTCAAAGATTAATTTACTGGAAGTACAGTGAATTACCTTATGACAAGAGTTCTGGTGGATATATGAATGACGAATTTAGCCGTGCAAGTGAGCATATCTGGAAATATTTCGAATTGCATGCACAACAAAGAATGACTGTTTTCAATTTTTACATTGCGATAACAGGACTTCTTGCTGCTGGCATTGGGGTTACTCTCCAACAAGGAGGGAAGTATGTATTATTTACTTCACTTATGGGGGTGTTTGTAGCATTTATTTCATTTATTTTCTGGAAATTGGATCAGCGAGTATCGATTTTAATAAAAAATGCAGAAATTGCTCTACAAGATCTTGAATGTCAATTTTCCAATGAAAAGCTGAGGATAATCACTAAGGATAATAGCAGTAATTTGCTAAACCTAGGCATTAGTTCTTCTTGGACTTATGGAAAATGCTTCCGCATTTCATTTGTTATAGTAGGTCTTACTGGGGTATTACTTGCGATTACACCCTTTCTGATGAAAGTCTCGACTTCTTAATACATTTGAGCCGGCCCCTTGAAACGCCAGACAGTGGATGTATCTTAAAATAAGAGATAGGCTTGGATATATGTCTAACACTAGTTCCAATTTTGAGATGACTGGAACTTTGCTGGGGCAGGAGTTTCGTAAACGTAAAACGTCTCAGGAAAAAATTGCCATTATTCAGCAGACAATGGAGCTAGGCGTGACGGTGTCCCATGTGGCGTGTTTGCATGGTATTCAGCCCAGCCTGTTGTTTAAGTGGAAAAAACAATATCTTCTTCTGTACACCAGTAACCTGGGCGTTTCAGACCGAGCTTGCGGGCCATCCAGCACACGAACTCCGGCGCTCGTCCGTTCAGATAGGCACAAATATCAGCAAGCGCAACGCCTGCCGGATAGTCCCTGCGAACAATCTCTGTCTCTGACCAGTCCACAGCCACTGGTGCTGTTATCCCCACCAGATACGCCATGGCACGAACTGCTGTCGCACTTCTGTTCAGGTATGCCGCTATTTCGCGGGTTTTCTTCACGCCATAATGCGTTTCAAGGTAGCGAATATCTTCGATTGTCCATGGTGTGCGCATTCTTTTGGGTTTATTTTCCATTACCATGTTTTATCAGCCATCATGGCTGCCTCTCCGGTTTGCCAGCGTGTTTCACCTGATAACGATTAATCAGCTGATTCAGTGCCATTTCAGCCTGTTTTTGCTGCTGTTCACTGCCATTCTGGTTACGGGCTTCATCATAGCGACGTAACTGCTCTTCTGCCGGGATATGCCGGTTAAAAGCCTGCATGATGCCAAACACCTCCGTTTTCAGTTCACTGACCGTCATGTATTTTCCCCGCTGTTCATCCAGACGGTTCAGGCGCTCAGCCAGCTGCTGTAAGCGGGTCATGCCTTCATTCCAGCCCGTCATCGCCTCTTCCGGGAGCGCGCGACTCCTTACGCTCTTATGCCAGTTATCCACCATTTCCTGAACACGGGGATTGCCGGGGAAAAGCACCCTCAGTTGCTGCAGCAGCTGCGCACTGCGTTGCAGGTTGTATGCCGGGGGTAGTTCTGCCAGTCGCGTTATCTGCTGACCGGAAAGGGTTATCCACTCTGACGCATGATTTAACAATGAGGGTGTTCTGCTGAGTTGTGCCATCTGGTCTGCTGAAAGCACATCCGGTGGTGGTGTCAGCAGCGCCCTGAGTTGCTGCTCCGCCGGTGATGGCTGTGTCAGAAACTGCCATCCCGGAATGGCCACGCTGACCGCCAG
>ERZ1034915.51-NODE-51-length-77228-cov-15.852824_pt1 | contig 77228 bp, 73 predicted proteins | sample MGYA00520592_ERZ1034915 | MGnify/ENA primary metagenome ERZ1034915 (study PRJEB33766, sample SAMN09781787) | gut metagenome | biome: gut microbiome | host: Homo sapiens | place: Madagascar | study: EMG produced TPA metagenomics assembly of the PRJNA485056 data set... | reverse complement strand
AAACATAATTGTTTCAATAGATTTAAATAATTATAATAGGATTGTCTTGTGAATAAGTTAACATTTAGGAGGAAAAAATGGCAAAGTTTAATTCATTGTTTCAACCATTAGAAGTCAGAAGATGTACAATTCCAAACCGTATCGTTATGACTCCGATGGGAACAAACTTCGCAGAAAACACAGGAGAAATGAGTTTTTTGCACATTGATTATTATGAACAAAGAGCACAAGGTGGAGCTGGTCTTATCATTGTTGAAAACGCGTGTGTTGACTATCCAGCAGGATCAAATGGAACAACACAGTTGCGTTTGGATTTAGATAGCTACATTCCTAGAATGTTCAAATTAACTGAAACAATCCACAAACACGATACTAAAATTGCGGTTCAGTTAAATCATGCTGGTGCAAGTGCTGTAGCTGAAAGAATCAACATGCAGCCTGTATCTGCAAGTAATTTACCAAATAAAAAAGGTGGAGCTACACCTCGTCCATTAACTGTAGAAGAAATCAATTCGATTGTTGAAAGTTATGCAAAAGCGGCTAAGCGTGCGCAGATTGCTGGATTTGATGCAGTTGAAATTCACTGTGGACATTCTTATTTAATTAGTCAGTTCTTATCACCATTAACGAATAATAGAACAGATGAATTTGGCGGTAGCTATGAAAATCGTGCGCGTTTTGCGGCAATGATTTTAAAAGCTGTACGTGAAGCGGTTGGACCTTTCTTTCCAATCTTGATTCGTATTAGTGCAGATGAGTTCTTACCAGGTGGAAACACATTGGAAGATACATTAAAATTGTTAGAATATTTCCAAGAAGAAGCCGATATTATTGATGTATCTTGTGGACTTGTAGATTCTATTCAATACCAAATTGATGCCAATTATTTAAAAGATGGTTGGAGAACTTACTTAGCGACTGCAGTTAAAGAAAAATTTAATAAGCCAGTTATTACAGTAGGTAATATTCGTGATCCAAAAGTCGCAAATGAAATTATTGAATCAAATCAAGCAGACTTCATTGGTTTAGGACGTCAATTTGTAGCGGATCCTCAATGGCCATTAAAAGTGAAAGAAGGACGTTTAGACGAAATTCGTAAATGTATTTCTTGTAACATTGGATGTAGTGGTCACCGTATTGGCTTAAACCGTCCAATTCGTTGTACAATCAATCCGAGTGTAAATGAGGGTGAAGCTTATAAGAACCAAAAAGTAAAGAAACCATGCAACGTTGTTGTGATTGGTGGAGGTACTGCAGGTCTTGAAGCAGCATGTACTGCTGCTGAAGTTGGATGCATGACATTCTTGATTGAAAAAGAAGATCATTTAGGGGGATTGAGTGTTGAAATTTCTAAAATTCCTGAAAAGAAACGTTTAAGAGATTTCCCAGACTATTTGATTCGTCGTGCTAGTAAATTGAAAAACTTAATCACATTCACAAATACAGAAGCTACAATTCCATTTGTAGAAGCTTTAAAACCAGATGTAATTGTCAATGCAACAGGATCAACTCCTTTATTACCTCCAATTACTGGATTGCGTGAAAATATTGATCGTCCACAAAGCAGTGTAAAAGGAATCTTAGGTATGATCAACAATATTGATAACTATCCAATGGATATGGAGGGTAAAAAAGTTGTTGTTGTTGGTGGTGGAGCTGTAGGTCTTGATGTAGTTGAATTCTTCTCAAATCGTAAGGCTGAAGTTTCTATCGTAGAAATGCTTCCAGTTGTTGGTAAAGATTTAGATATCGTTACTAAAGTAGGTACATATGCATTGTTAGAAAAGAATCATGTAAATATCTTAACATCAACTGCTTTACAGGAAGTTCATCCGGATCACTTTATTGTAAAACGCAATGATCAAAACGAACAATTAGACTTTGATTATGGATTCGTTTGTTTAGGAATGCGTAGCTATTCACCATTGATGAAAGATTTAACAGATGCATTTGAAGATAAAGATGTAGAAATCGTTAATATTGGTGATAGTGTTCGTGCTCGTCGTATTATCGATGGTACGGCTGAAGGACGTAATATTTTAAACACATTAAAAACAAAGGGATACTTAGAATAAAATCACTTTAGGAGGAAAAGAACATGAGTGAAAGAATTACAGGACACACAGAATTAATTGGGTTGATCGCATACCCTATTCGCCATTCATCATCACCAAAGATGCACAATGAAGCATTCGCTAAATTAGGTTTAGACTATGCTTACCTTGCATTTGAAGTAGATAATGACACTTTGGAAGATACAGTAAAAGGATTTAGAGCTATGAAGGTTCGTGGATGGAACGTATCTATGCCTAACAAGACTGTGATCGGAAAATACTTAGACAAATTGACTCCAGCAGCTGAAATGTGTGGAGCTGTAAATACAGTTGTAAATGACAATGGTGTATTAACAGGAACAATCACAGATGGTGTTGGATACATGAAAGGTTTAAAAGATGCAGGAATCGATGCAATCGGTAAGAAAATGACAATTGCCGGAGCTGGTGGAGCTGCTACAGCTATTGAAATCCAAGCTGCATTAGATGGTGTTGCCGAACTTTCAATCTTCAACCGTAAAGATAAATTCTGGGCAAATGCTGAAGAAACTGTTGAAAAAATCAACAAAAACACAAATTGTAAAGCTAAATTGTTTGATTTAGATGATAAAGAAGCATTGCGTAAAGAAATCGAAGATAGCTATATCTTAACAAATGCGACTGGTATGGGTATGAAACCTTTAGAAGGACAAACTTGGTTGCCAGACACTTCATTCTTACGTGAAGACTTAATTGTAACAGATACAGTGTATGCCCCTGCAAAAACTAAATTGTTGGAAATGGCAGAAAGTGTTGGATGTAAAACATTAAATGGTTTCCCAATGATGCTTTACCAAGGTGCTGCAGCATTTGAATTGTGGACTGGAAAAGAAATGCCTGTAGATCACATTAAAAAAGTAATGGGATTTGATTTTTAATTAAGAGATTATTATAGAGGAAAGAGAACATGAAAGATAAAAAGTATTTACCTTCTGTCCTTATTATGTACTTGAACTACTTTATTCATGGAGTTGGATGTTCAGTACTTGGACAAGCTGTGATTAAAGAATCACTTGCGACTAGTTGGGGATGTGACCCAATGTCAATCACAAAAATTTCAGCTGCATTAGGACTTGGACGTTTAGTCGCCCTTCCTTTTGCGGGTCCATTATCTGATAAATTAGGACGTAAAATTTCTATGTTTATTGGTGGATTGAGTTATGCCGTATATATGATCGGTTTAGTCTTCGCATTTAATGCAGGAGTAAACGGAGGATATACAATTGCCTATGTATGTGCCATTGTTGGTGGTATCGCAAACTCATTCTTGGATACAGGAATCTATCCTGCCGTTGCAGAAGCAATTAGTGATGCACCTGGTGTTGCGACAATGGGAATCAAATTCTTCATTTCAGTTAGCCAGATGTTCTTGCCATTCTTCTTAGGCGTTGCCGTAAGTACAACAGCTACAGGAGCAACTAGTTACAACCACTTATTCTGGGCATGTGGAATTGCCTATGTAGTACTTGCAGCATTGATTCTATTCTGTCCAATGCCAGATACAGATTCAGCAAATGGCGAAAAGAAACAAGGCTTAATTGCCAGCATGAAAGAAACACACTTCTCAATTGAATCTATCGCAATGATTTTAATTGGATTTACATGTACAGGAACATTCCAATTATGGTTAAACTGTGCTCAAAACTTTGCGAAAGACGTTGCTGGATGGGCAGATCCTAGTGCGATGCAAACATACTATTCAATGGGAACTTTGATTGCCTTAATCGTAACTTCATTCTTAACTCGTAAAATTAAAGATGTTCGTTTTATCTTGGCTTATCCAGCTATTTGTTTGGCAATGTTAATTGTTGTATTGGTGGCTCCAAGTCAAACAATGTGTACAATCGGTGCATTCGTAATTGGATGGGCTGGTGCTGGTGGATTACTACAGATTGCAACATCCGTATGTAATATGATCTTCCCTAAAATTAAAGGTACAGTGACTGCATTGGTTATGATTGCTTCAAGTCTATGTAACTACACAATCTTAACAGCTGCAGGTAACATGACTCCAAGTGGTGTTATGACAATGAATATTGTATTAACAGCTGTTGGTGTATTACTTGGATTGTACGTAAATTTACGTTACAAAAATTTAGTTGCGCAAGATTAATTGTGAATAAAATGCGGTACAAAAGTACCGTATTTTTGCTAAAATAATGAAAAAAAGGAAGTGATAAATTGAAAGTTATAAAATTGCTCGATGACAAGTTAGAAGAAATTCTACTTATTATATTGCTTGTGTCAATGGCATGCATTATGGGAGTTCAGGTTTTCTGTCGCTATATACTGAATTTTTCACTGAGCTGGTCAGAAGAACTAACGAGATACATGTTTATCTGGTCTTGCTTTATCAGCATTAGCTACTGCATTAAAAGATGGATTTCCATTAAGGTTGATCAAGTCATCAATATGTTTCCTAAAAATGCTTATGTATTTGCACAATTATTCTTAAATATATTGTTGTTTGTACTCTTCTTTTATTTGAGTATTCATGGATATAAATTTTTGATGCAATCAATTGCCTCAAAACAGACAAGCCCTGCTTTACAACTTCCAATGCCATACGTTCAATGTGCGCCTTTTGTTGGTTTTGTGTTGGCTACAATACGTTCTTTCCAACAAATTATATATGAAATCGACAATGTAAAACGTATGTTGAATCATGAAAAAATCATTGATCAAGATCCAAGGGAGGGAAGATAATGTTAGCCATCGTTGTATTTATATTATTTATTGGGCTTCTATTATTGTCCGTTCCTATATCGTCTACCCTTAGTATCGTTTCTTTGGCTCCGTCCCTATTTGATCCAAATTTTACCATTTCACCAGAATACATTATTCGTGCTATGTTTGGAGGAATCGATTCCTTTCCATTGCTTGCCGTACCTATGTTTGTGCTTTCTGGTATTTTAATGGCAAAAGGTGGCGTTAGTAAAAAATTATTTGATGTGTTTTCTTTCTTTATTGGAAAAAGAACAGCCGGAATGCCATGTGCGGTGATTATTACGTGTTTATTCTATGGTGCAATTTCAGGAAGTGCCCCTGCAACGGTTGCAGCGGTAGGAAGTATGACCATTCCTTTACTTGTAAAATTAGGTTATGACAAGACGTTTGTCACAGCTATTGTTGCGGTTGCCGGTGGTCTAGGCGTAATCATTCCTCCAAGTATTCCATTTATCTTATATGGTATGGCAAGTGGTACAAGTGTAGGAAAGATGTTTATGGCTGGTATTGTTCCAGGCTTATTGATTGCTGCACTATTGATGATTTATGCATTTTACTATTGTAAAAAACATGGTGAAGATAAAGATAAGATCAATGAAGAAGTAAATGCGCTTCATAATAAAGGTTTTAAAAAAGTTTTCTTTGAAAGCTTTTGGGCCCTTTTAACACCCGTAATCATTTTGGGATGTATCTATTCAGGTGTGGCAAGTCCTACAGAAGCGGCTGTAATTTCGGTTTTCTACGCTTTATTTATTTCGATGTTTATCTATAAATCTTTACGTGTAAAAGACTTATATGACGTATTTGTAGAATCCATCAAAACATTTGCGCCAATCTTATTTATTCTTGCCTCGGCCGTTGCCTTTTCAAGAATTATTACACTACTTCAAATTCCAGATACAGCAGCAAACTTTATTTTGAATACGATTCATGGAAAAGTAGCTGTATTGATTGTGATCAATATTTTATTGTTGATTGTAGGTATGGTAATGGATACAAGTCCTGCCATCTTGATTTTGACACCAATTCTACTTCCAATTGCTCAAAGTGTTGGTGTAGATGCGGTACACTTTGGAATTATTATGGTTGTGAACTTGGCCATTGGATTTGTGACACCACCAATCGGAATCAACTTATTTGTAGCCAGCTCTTTAGTGGATATTCCAGTAATGAATATTGCGAAAAAAGCGTTGCCATTAATTGGTTTCTTCTTTATCGCTTTATTGTTGATTACATTTATTCCACAAATTTCTTTGGCATTAGTGGCATAGGAGGTACGTATGAAAAAAATAGTTTCCGTTTTAATTTCGATGATAACTGCCTTTTCATTAACGGCCTGTGTTGCTAAAGAAGAAGATCCAGCAAAGGCTAGTCAATCTTTTCCTTGGATCATTGCCAATGATTCACCGCCTGATACAGTAACAGGTATTTTCACAAATAAGTTTGTTGAAGAAGTAGAGCGATTATCGAATGGGCAAATTCAAATCAAAGCTTATCATAATGGTACTGTTGGTGGGGATAGAGAACTGGTTGAAAGTTGTATGAATGGTGATATCCCATTTGTAGTTCAAAATACAGCACCTCAAGCTAACTTTATCCCAAAACTAGCCATTTTTGACTTGCCTATGGCTTATACAAATATTGAAGATTTAAGAAGTACTTTAGATGATGAAGAATTTATGAGCTTAATCAATCAAGTATATTTGGAACATAGTGTAAGATTGCTTGCGATGAGTGATCAAAATTTCCGTGTCATGACGACAAATAAAAAGATTGAGTCTTTAGATGATTTTAAAGGTCAAAAGATTCGTACAATGGAAAATAAATATCACTTAGCTTTCTGGCAATCCATTGGAGCCAATCCTACGCCAATGGCATTTAGTGAGGTATACATTGGCTTGCAGCAAGGAACGATTGATGCGCAAGAAAATCCTTATGAAGTCATTGTATCTGGGAAAATCTATGAGCAACAGGATTATGTTGTGAAGACCAATCATTTACCACATTTGCTTTCGATGATTGTAAATGAAGATTTTTATAATCGTTTATCAACTAAAGATAAAAAAATCGTGGATCAAGCAGCAAAAAATGCGCGTGATTATTCGCGTGAACAATGTGATAAACGTGTGTCGGATCGCTTAAGCATTATTAAAGAGAGTGGTACACAAGAGATTGATTTATCACAAGAAGTATTAAATGAAATGAGAAACCGTTTAAGTTCGGTTTATGAAGAAATCAGACAACAAGTTGGTGACGAATTGTTTGATGCGTATACAAAAAATATGAATAAAGGAGAATAAAAAAATGAATACAGTAACAATGAAAAATGTTGAATTTGGTGCAGGCGTACCAAAGATTTGTGTTCCTATTTGTGGAAAAACTAAGGAAGATGTTTTAGAACAAGCGAAAATCATTCTTGATACACCAGCTGATATTATTGAATGGCGTATGGACTGGTTTGAACAAGTTGAAAATACTGCATCTGCAGTAGAAATGGCTAAAGAATTACGTGAAGTGTTTAAAGAAACTCCAGTATTGGCTACTTTCCGTTCTAAAAAAGAAGGTGGAGAATTAGAAGTATCTACTGAATATTATGTAGAATTAAATTGTGCAGTTGCCAAAAGTGGTTATGTAGATGCAGTAGATGTTGAATTATATACAGGAGATAAGGAAGTTGAAACGATTGTAACGACAGCGCATGAAAATGGAGTAAAAGTAATCATGTCGAACCACGACTTCTTTAAAACACCATCAAAAGAAGAAATCATTTCTCGTTTGTGTGCTATGCAAGAAAAGGGTGCAGACATTCCTAAGATTGCAGTTATGCCTCAATCCAAAAAGGATGTATTGACATTATTGTCTGCTACAAATGAAATGGCTGAAGAACATGCCGATCGTCCAATCATCACAATGTCTATGGCAGCTACTGGAGTAATTTCTCGTTTAGCTGGTGAAGTATTTGGTTCTTGTTTGACATTTGGTGCTGCTAAAAAAGCGAGTGCTCCAGGTCAAATGGGTGTCAATGATCTTAAGACAGTTCTAGAAACTTTACACAAAAGTTTATAATCATTAAGTTAAGAAGTGACATCTTCGTAAGGAGCACATTTTATTGTGCTCCTCTTTTTTGTCGATATGCACAGCCAATTGTTTATAGGTATATAGTTTTGAAGGTACTGATGAACGATTATAAATCATTAAAAGGACAATTGAAATTTTACATTAAGACTATGAACGATTCATCTTCTTTATTTGTCCGGGAACGCAATAAAATCCGTTCGGATGCATTTCATACATTGTTCAATATGTTTAGAAAATCAAATATCACGTCTTCTTGCTGTTGTTGGTTTCGTGCTACCTATCAGCAGTGCTATCAAAGATTATAAAATTACTATTTTATATATGTACAATGGCAGATTTTATTTATCGCAAGAGCTATTGTGCTAGATTCACCCATATTTATGTTGGATATAGATGATATGTGATCGTAGAGGTTTTAATAAGAATATAAAAAGAGCACACTGCGATTTCAATATCACATAGAAATAGTGTGCGGTTTGGTCAGGGTCATAAAGCCATGATTACTTTTTGAACATCTTGTACAACTCTTCTCTCATAATTGTTCAGATGGGTTGTAAATAATATGTCAAAATTGGAAAATTTGGCAAATGTGTAGGTTCCGGTTTCGTGAAACTTCGATGGATCTGCCAGTAGATACTTTTTAGTTGAATTTTTTAAGACGTGTTGTTTGACTTCCATTTCTTCAAAGGCAAATGTAGTGGGCCCCTCCATATTCATAAATCCGTCACATCCCATAAAGGCACAGTCGATGTGCAAAGCGTCTAAATGATTATTTGTGAAGGCGCCGGTTGTCGATTTTGCCTTTTTTAACATTTTACCTCCTAAGAAGATCAAATCGTGTTTTGTTTCCGATACAACCTGAGCTATTTTTAAGGAGTTTGTAACAACCAACAAATCTTTTTTTAATGGAAGATATTTGGCAAGTGCCAATGTAGTCGAACCGGGATCTAAGAATATCGTGCTTCCATCTTCGATATATTCCAATGCTTTTCTCGCAATTTTTTGTTTTTCATTCGCATTTTTTGTCATTTTAAATTCTACACTGACTTCAGAATAGGATTCGTTTAATTTCGCACCACCGTGTACTTTTTTGATGAGTCCTTGATTGGCCATAGTAGCTAGGTCAGTACGTATGGTTTCCATGCTTACATGGTAGAGATTGGCTAAATCTACAACTTTGACTTGTCCATCGGATAAGATTTTAGAATAGATGTCATTTTGTCTATTTTCTGCTTTTTTACTCATAACCATATCATACAATAATTTGGCAATTTTGGGTATAAAATTTATAAAACCAAATAAAAATTCTTGGATATTCTAAAAACACCAAAAATCTATTGTTGAAAATAACTGGTTTTTTTATACTTGGGATGTAAAAAGAAATGCAGAAAAACGGAGGAAAAACAAATGAAATTACAAGCAGCTTTAGACACACTAACATTGGAGGAATGTTTAGAATTATTGGAGGAAACAAAAGGCTCTATCGATATTGTAGAAGTGGGGACGCCATTCGTTATTGAAGAGGGTATGGTTCCTGTTAAAGCATTTAAAGACAAATTTCCAAATATTGAAGTATTGGCGGATGTAAAGATTATGGATGCCGGTGGATATGAGGCTGATAAATGTTTTGAGGCTGGTGCTGATATTTGTACAGTTTTAGGTGTGAGTCATGACGAAACCATTCAAGGTGTGGTTCGTAGTGCTAAAAAATATGGTAAGAAAGTAATGGTTGATATGATTGCGGTTCCTGATTTAAAAAAGAGAACGGAAGAAATTGATCAAATGGGAGTGGATTATATTTGTGTACATACGGCATTTGATGTTCAAAAACTAGGACAAGATCCTTTGAATGATTTAAAAACAGTGAACTCTGTGATTAAAAACGCAAAGAGTGCAGTTGCAGGTGGTGTAAAACTAGAAACGGTGGATGCAATTGTGAACGAAGGAGCTGAAATCATCGTTGTTGGTGGCGCAATTTGTAATGCCAAAGATCGTCAAGCGTATGCCAAAGAAATTAAATCACATTTAAAATAGGAGGATATTATGACAAATAAAGAATATGCAGAAGTAGTTTTAAGAGAATTAACACATACATTAACTCGTATTGATAGTGAGCAAGCTGAAAAGTTTGTAGAACTTGTGGATGGGGCAAAAGAAGTATTTTGTGCCGGTGCTGGACGTAGTGGTTTTGAAATCAAAGGTTTTGCGATGCGTTTAATGCATATGGGAATCGCCAGTTATGTTGTCGGAGAAACGTGTACACCAAATATTGATGAAAATGGAGTGTTGGTTATTTGTTCAGGATCTGGTTCTACCAAGAGTTTAGTTAATCATGCTCAGAAGGCGAAAGAGGTAGGGGCTAAGATTGCTTTAATCACAATCAATTCAGAATCCCCAATTGCCAAATTAGCAGATGTCGTGGTTGAAATCAGTGCACCAAGTCCCAAGAGCGCTAAACAAGGAGATATCAAATCTATTCAGCCAATGGGGTCATTGTTTGAACAGTCTGAAGGAACTTTTATGGATATCGCAATCATGATGTTGATGGAGCGTCGTCACATGGATAGTGATACAATGTTTGGGCGTCATGCGAATATGGAGTAAATATGGAAAATGTTTTATTTTTAGATTCGGTCTTAAAAGAGAAACCGTATGGTTCCAATCGAATTCAAAAGAAGTTCCATATTGGGGATGAATCATTAAAAATTGGTGAATATTGGGCTATTAGTGCGCATGATAATGGTTTAAGTGTTATCTCCAATGGAAAATATAAAGGAGAAACTTTAAAAGAAGTCTATGCGAATCATAGGGAATTGTTTGATCGAGATACACATGAAAAATTCCCTTTATTGGTTAAAATTAACGAGATTCAAGAACCTTGTTCTGTACAGGTGCATCCAGACGGGGCCTATGCGAAAAAATATGAAAATGATTTCGGAAAAGCTGAATTCTGTTTATGGCTGGATGTAGAAAAAGGAACAAAGATCATTCGTGGTCATACAGCTAAAACAAAAGAAGAATTTCGCAAAGCGATAGAAAATAAAGAATGGGATACTTTATTTATTCGAAAGCCAGTTCATGCCAATGAATTTGTTTATACGCCTGCGGGAACTGTACATGGTATTGAAGGTCAACTTATGATGGCTGAAGTTCAACAAAGTAGTGATGTTACATATCGTATTTATGATTATGATCGAAAAGATGCCAATGGAAATACAAGAGAGCTACATATCGATAAAGCGTGTAATGTAACGAATATTCCGCATAGAGAACCTGAAATTTCTTTGAACGTTACATTGGTACAAGGTAATGAAGTCATTGAATATGTCAATACGGAATATTTTAGAGTGACTCGTTATAAAATTGAAGAAGAAATCACAATCCAAAATTCTCGATATTCTTTATGTTTGCCCTTGAGCGGAAATGGTGTATTAAACATAAATGGAGTGGATTATGATATTCATGCCGGAATTGGATTTATTGTCACAAGTGGTGTAAAAGTATACTCTATAAAAGGAAACGTGGATTTATTAGTAAGTGAACCACCGAAAGAAAAGTAATCAGCAATGGTTGCTTTTTTCTATTGACAATAGATATCAAAATGATATCATTTAGATAGTGGAGGTGCTTATATGACAGAAAAAGTTTTAAGCAACAAAAAGAATGGCATGGCCATGATGATATTATGGATCGTTTTATATCTTGCAGCAGTGTTGATGACAATAGTAGGAGCTGCAGTGATTTGGCCACTCTTTATTATTGGTGTTGTATGGCTATGCATTGGTTGGATTCCGTTTCTTGGTTTAAAAGTATTAAAGCCACAAGAAGCCTTGGTTTTAACATTATTTGGTAAATATGTAGGTACTTTAAAGGATGCTGGATTTTATTTTGTCAATCCTTTTTGTCAGGCTGTCAATCCTGCCGCAAAGACAAAACTAAATCAAAGTGGAGATGTGGATGATGGTTCTAAGAAGAGTATTTTTCAAACGCAAAATAATGGAACAGTAGAAATAGCTTCTAAAAAAGTATCTTTGAAAATTATGACTTTAAACAACAATCGCCAAAAAATCAATGATTGTCTAGGAAATCCTGTTGAGATTGGTATTGCGGTTATGTGGCGTGTTACAGATACCGCTAAGGCTGTATTTAATGTAGATAACTATAAGGAATATCTTTCTTTACAATGCGATAGTGCATTAAGAAATATTGTCCGTATTTATCCTTATGATGTCGCTGAAAATGTAGATACAACAGGAGATGGTATTGCCGATGAGGGAAGTCTTAGAGGTTCAAGTGAAGTGGTTGCTTCTAGAATTCGTGATGAAATTCAATGTAAAGTAAAAGATGCTGGTTTAGAAATCATTGAGGCAAGAATTACATATTTGGCGTATGCACCAGAAATTGCAGCCGTTATGCTTCAAAGACAACAGGCAAGTGCCATTATTGATGCGCGTAAGATGATTGTGGATGGAGCTGTTGGCATGGTTGAAATGGCATTGGATCGTTTAAATGAAAATGGGGTTGTAGAATTGGATGAAGAAAGGAAAGCGGCTATGGTTTCTAACTTGTTAGTCGTACTTTGTGGAAACCATGATGCGCAGCCAGTTGTAAATTCTGGCAGTTTGTATTAATGGAAAAGAAACAGATTCCTTTGCGTCTTTCAAAAAAATTGTATGATCAAATCGCTTCATGGGCAGAAGACGATTTTCGCAGTGTAAATGGACAAATTGAATACTTGTTGACAGAGTGTGTGAAACAAAGAAAAAAGAATGGCAAATACGTCAGTGATACGATGGATGAGCCTATTGAATTGGATATTAAGTAAGAGAATGTAGAAATACATTCTCTTTTTAACTTGAAAAAATATTCATTAATTTAAAGTTTTACAGGTTACCACTGTAAAAAATGTTAAAAATATATACTTTATTTGGTATACTTAGAATAAAGAAGGTGATATTGTGATTATTAATAGACATGATTATATAGAAGGAATAGCTCCATTCATTGGTCAACCATTAGTGAAAATCTTATCTGGTGTAAGGCGTTGTGGAAAATCAACTATCTTTGAAATGTTGAAAGAAAAATTGCTTGCTTCTGGAATTGAGAAAAAATGTATCATCAGTAAAAGATATACAGATATGGATATAGCGCAGAATATTACGGCTAAACAAATGTATGATGAACTAGTTTGTGAATCAAAAGATAATGAATATTCATATTTGATTTTAGATGAGATTCAAGAAATATCGGGATGGGAAAAGGTAGTAAATTCTTTGTTGGAAAAAGGAAATTTCGATATTTATGTGACTGGCTCAAATTCAAAATTAATGTCGAGTGAGATTTCAACTTATCTAACTGGAAGATATGTGCAAATACCTGTATATACATTGTCATTTAGGGAGTATTTACAATTTAAATCTAAGAGTCAATTATCAAAAAGAGAGTTGTTGAATGAGTATATACGTTTTGGAGGCTTTCCTATTGTCGCATTAAATGAGTATGAATCTAATGCGGCATATCAAATTGTGAATGGTATATATTATACTGTTGTTTCTAGAGACATTGTAAATCGTCATCGTATTCATAAACAAGAATTGTTTGATCGTGTTGTCAAATATGTGGTTGAAAATACAGGTAAGACATTCTCGGCCAATTCAATTTCTAAATTCTTAAAGAGTGAGAATCGACAACTCTCAAATGAAAGTATATATAATTATTTAAGATGGTTAGAACAAGCCTTTATTATTTATCCATGTAGACGATATGATTTGCAGGGTAAAAATATTTTGAAAACACAAGAAAAATATTATTTGGCAGATATTTCATTGAAATATGCTTTGTTTGGATATAATCGAAATATGTTAGATGCTGTAATGGAAAATATTGTGTATTTAGAACTAAAAAGACGAGGCTATGATGTTTATGTTGGAAAGTTAGGTACAAAGGAAATCGATTTTGTCGCTATTATAAGAGATGAAAAAATCTATGTACAAGTCTGTGTTCAATTACCCGAAAATTCAGATCGTGAAACTTCGAATTTGAAGGATATTCAAGATAATTATCCTAAGTATGTAGTAACGTTAAATGATTTAGATGTTGGAAATGATGAGGGAATCAAAATTGTGCATCTACAAGATTTTTTATTGCAAGATCGATGGATATAATAGTCATTTTGTCTAAGTTGTACATTGTAATGTATATGTAAAAAACATAAAATACTCTAAAAATAGGAGGTAAATTTATTTATGTATACAAACAATTATTCAAACTCAGTTAGCACAAATTCATTATATAAAGTATACAGTTGGATGATGGTAGGCCTTGGAATTACGGCAATCACTTCGGCATTGTTGTATGCTTCAGGCATATTCATGCTTATTATTCAAATTCCCATGATTTCACTATTATTATTCATAGTACAAATTTCGTTAACGATTTCAATGGGACGTCAATTATCACGTAATACACCCGCTTCCACAATGAAGACGATGTTTATTGTGTATTCACTTACAATGGGAATCAATATGACATCATTGGCTTATGTATATAGTGCTGGACAGATTGCAGCTGCCTTTGGCATTAGCGCAATTTACTTTGCATGTTTAGCTATTATTGGAAAGACGACTAAAATGGATCTTAGTAAAGTGGGAAACATTTGTTTGATTGGTTTGATTGCGATGATCTTTAGTCAATTTTTCTTCATGCTATTTAGAGTTGGCATGGATGTACGCTTATGGAGCGTGATTGGACTCTTATTATTTACTGGACTTACAGCTTGGGACATACAAAAAATGAATTATATGTTGAATGGCTATGAAGATGAAAAGATTTCGATTTATGTGGCGCTACAGCTATATTTAGATTTCTTGAATATCTTCTTATACATTTTGCGATTATTAGGACGTAGAGATGATTAGTTTCATCTCTATTTTTTATGGTTGACAATGTAAACCAATATTGTATACTTTAATAGTTCACAAAATGAACTAAAGGAGTATGTATGAAAGTATTAAAGAAAATAGGAATTACTATATTATGTTTATTATTGATTTGTGGAATAGGAATTGTTTGTCTGTTTCACAAGGAATATAGCTCATTAAAATCATTAAAAAAAGTAGATGCTTATCCAATGTATACAATGGATTATAGTGCGGATTATGGATTGGATGAGTTTTTAGAAAAAGGCGCAAGCAATGATAAAGAGCTTGTCGAATTTGTGGTGAATCACGTCATGAAGGGATTACCATTAAGCATAAATATTCCAGATTTAGGTTGTTCTACATTTATTGCACAAAATAAAGATTCAGGATATTTGTTTGGTCGTAACTTTGATATGGATTATTCGCCAAGTGTATTAGTTAAGACGAAACCTAAAAATGGATATGCCTCTGTATCCATGGTGAATTTAGGTTTTGTTGGGTATAATGAAAAACATTTACCAGATACATTAAAGGATTCATTAGTAACTTTGGCAGCCCCTTATGCACCATTAGATGGAATGAATGAAAAAGGATTAGCGGTTGGTGTATTGTTGATTGATACAAAACCTACAAATCAGAATACAAAAAAGGTGGATATCACAACGACAACAGCGATTCGTTTAATGCTTGATAAGGCCAAAAATGTGGATGAAGCGTTAGAATTATTATCTTCTTATGACATGCATTCAAGTGCGAATAGTTGTTATCACTTCCAAATTTGTGATGCTTCTGGAAAGAGTGTTGTTGTAGAATATGTGGATGATGAAATGAAGGTTGTATATCCAGACAAGAATTATCAGTGTGCCACAAATTTCTTATTGACTCAACCCGATGCAAAATTTAATTTTGGCCAAAACCGCTACCAAATTATTGATGAAAAATTAAGTTCCACAAATGGGAAACTATCCAAACATGAGGCTATGCAACTTTTATCCGATTGTTCGCAAGATGCGCATAAAAACAAACAGGGAAAAATCTCAAAGACACAATGGTCTTGTGTATATGATTTAAAGAATAAAAAGGTAACAATTTGTGTGAATCAAAATTATGATGCGAAATACACAATTTCTGTGCTAGAATAAAATTATGAAAAAGAATGAACAAGTATTAGAAGCATGGCTCCAAATGACAACTGTTATCAATAATGAAAGAATCACTCCAGATCTTCCTTACAATGAGTCGATGATTTGTCGTTATTTATATCAAAATCAAGATTTAAATGTAACCGCAACGGATTTATGCAACTATATGCGCATGCAAAAATCGCAGATGAATCGTACGCTTACAAGTATGGAAAAAAAGCAATTGATTACACGTATTCGTAGTGAAAAGGATACGCGTAAAATCTATATTACATTAAATGATTCGATGATTAAAATCTATAAGAAACAACATGAAAAGATTTTAAAAATCGTAGATGAATTGTTTGATAAGATTGGCTATGAAAGACAACCTGAAGTGATTGAACTGTTTGATTTGATTACACAAACCGCAAAAGAAATGTTGAAAAGATAAGCTGGATCCCCAGCTTTTTCTTTTGTTTCATAAACCCTTCTTTTTTGATAGAATATAGGTGGCGTTTGGGGAGGCTTATATGAAAAAATCAAATTATGTAAAAGATGTATTGATTGTATTATTGGGAAATTTTATGGTGGCAGTGTCGGTTGCTTTTTTTGTTTTACCGAATAATACATTAACTGGAGGGGTAGCCGGTGTGGCAGTGGCATTAAAACCGTTGTTACCATTTATTCCATCGGTATGGTTGATCAACATATTGATGATTGGACTTTATATTGTGGGAGCCGTTTTTTTAGGAAAGGCATTCGCATTGAAATCATTAATTTCAACATTTAGTTATTCGTTTTTCGTTTCTTTGTTGACGTATGTGACAACTTTATTTCCAAAAGATACATTTGTGATGCAACCCATGTTGGCAAGTATTTATTGTGGGTTGATTTCAGGTATTGGCTTAGGACTTTGTTTTAGAGTAAACGCAAGTACAGGAGGAATGGATATTCCTGCATTATTGATTCATAAATTTACGCATATTTCTTCTGGAAATTCCGTCATGATCATTGATGCTTTAACTGTATTATTGGGAATGTCTACATATGGTGTAGAACCAGCTTTGATTGGAGTTTTATCTGTATTCACATCTGGTTTTGCGATTGATAAAACGATTTTGATTGGTTCAAGTACAGCTATTAACTGTATGGTTATTTCGGACCAATGGGTTGAAATTAAAAATCACGTACTAGACAACATGAAACGTGGAGTTACTGTTTTAGAAGGTAAGGGTGGATATACAAACGAATCCAAACCTGTATTGATGATTGTTATTCCACAAAAAATGTATTCGAATTTAGAACATGAAATCATGAAGGTGGATCCAAGAGCGTTTATTATCGTGAATAGTGTTCATGAAGTCGATGGCGAAGGATTTACTTATGAATTGGAGGATTTAAAGTGACGACAAAATTAGTGATTTGTGACATTGATGCGACATTAGTGAATGAAAAGAAAGAATTGACACCTAGAACGAAGAAAAATTTAATTCAACTTCATGAAAAAGGAATTTATTTTGGCATTGCATCTGGTCGTCCGGCAGATGAATTAAAACGCAATAAAGAGTATTGGGATTTACCTTTTGACTTTGATTTTGTGGTAGGAATGAATGGCGCAGAACTTTGGGATGGAGTGCATCAAAAATTCTACAGCTATTTCATGATGCAAAAGGAATGGTTAAAAGAAACTATGGAAATCATGAAAGTTGTCAAATGTAATCCAATGATATATTGGGATGGAAAGATTCGTTGTGTTCATATTGATGATTGGATGATTCATTCGGCTTCTACATCGCATAAAGAATTGGAAATTGTAAAATTAGAAGATTTCTATGCACATGAAAACGCAAAAATCATGTTCCGTATGAAAGAAGAGGATATGCCTAAGGCGGAAGCTTGGGTAAAAGAACATCCAAATCCTTATTATCATGGTTTTAAAACACAATCAACATTACTTGAATTTTGTGATAAAAGAATTAATAAGGGATATGGACTACAAAAAATATGCGAACTCAATGATTTAGATATAAAGGATGTCATGGCCTTTGGAGATACATCCAATGATAATGACATGTTAAAAGTAGCGGGTTGTGGTGTTTGTATGATCAATGGTACGGATGATACAAAGGCTTGTGCCAATGCCATCACAAAACAGGATAATGATCATGATGGTTTAGCTATTTATCTAGAAGAAAGTGGGATTCTATGCTAAAAGTATGCGTAATTGGAGGGGGTCCATCCGGATTGATGGCTGCCTATACGGCAAGTTTAGAAGGACATCAAGTGGAATTGTTTGAAAAGAATAAACAATTGGGTAAGAAATTACAACTCACAGGTCATGGGCGTTGTAATGTGACAAACAATTGTTCAAAAGATGAATTTTTTAAGCATGTTGTACACAATGAAAAATTCTTGTATAGTTCTTTTTCACAATTTTCGAATTTGGATATGATTCAGTTTTTAAAATCCCATGGACTACCTACAATTGAAGAAGATTACGGACGTATGTTTCCAGGTTCAAATTCAAGTCAAGACGTTGTTTTACTGTTTGTAGATTTATTACGCAAAAATAATGTCATCCTACATATGGATGAGGCTTGTACAGATTTATTGGTTGAAGAGGATCGAGTTGTTGGAATCAAAACGGATAAAGGAACATATTCATTTGATGTAGTCATTGTCGCAACGGGAGGAAAATCATTTGTATCCACAGGAAGTAGTGGAGATGGATATAAATGGGCTCAAAATTTGGATATTAAAGTAAGTGATTTGTATCCTGGATTAGTCGCTTTACGCACTAAGGAAGACTTTGATTTGGCTGGACTTTCATTGTCTAATGTTGGAATTCAAATAAAGAAAGGTAAAAAAGTTTTTTATAAAGAATGTGGTGATATTTTATTTACCCATGAAGGTTTAAGTGGACCTGCAATTTTGGCCATGTCAAGCTATGTCATAAATTCAAAACCCGAACGAATTATTTTAGATTTAATTTGTGATAAATCAATCGATGAAGTAGACATGCTTTTGTTAGAACGAATGAATCATTCTTCGAATAAAAAATTGAGCCATATTTTAGAAACAATGATTCCTAAGCGATTGGTTCAATATGTTATGAATCGATTATATATTGATGATTCTTTAAAAGCCAATGAAACCACAAAAGCACAAAGAAGAAGTATCAGTGAATTATTAAAGTGTCTAAGTTTTGAAATCGCAAATTTTGCAGGTTTTGATCAAGCTATGATTACTGTGGGTGGAATCAAGATTAATCAAATTCAACCTCAGACAATGGAAGCTAAGGAAATTAAAGGTTTAAAATTTGTTGGAGAAGTTTTAGATTTGGATGCACAAACAGGTGGATACAATCTACAAATCGCATGGACAACTGGATATGTTGCAGGAAGTACATTAAAAGAAGGGGCTAATTAAAGTCCCTTCTTAAATTTTGATGCAGGAATATGACAATAGGCACCTGGATTTTTATCCAGGTATTTTTGATGATATTCTTCAGCATTAAAAAAGTTTTGTAGTGGCTCAAGTTCAACAGCTAGAGGCGAATCATATTTCTTTTGGATTTCGTTGTATTTAGATTGAATGGTTTCTAAATCTGTTTTTTCCACATAATAAATACCTGTACGATACGAGATACCGATATCTTCACCTTGTTGATTGACAGATACTGGATCAATGATATCAAAGTATAAGTCTAATATTTTAGATAATGAAATTGTTTTGTCATCATATTGAATTTCTAATGTTTCTGCATGACCTGTAAGCCCTGCCTTAACATCTTTATATTCTGGATTTTGCGTTTTACCATTCGCATATCCAACAATTGTTTTTAAGATGCCATCAAATTGATCAAAATAGTGTTGTACACCCCAGAAACAGCCACCTGCTAAATATATTGTTTTTATCATTTTAATTTATAATATTTTCCTTTCGAATCCTTTTTATATCGACCTACTTTTTTTGCGTAATCACTTTCAATCCATTTTGAAAGTTTACACTTCTTTTGTTTATTCGCTAAGATAGGCATTAGATATTTGCTTAAATCATCAATCGATGCATAGCGTGTATTGATTTTAGGATATTTTTTTAAGGCTTCTAAAACCTCTTCATCACTTGCCTCATTTGGCTTTTGATTTGTTTGTGGCGGTTGTTTTTTTGCTTTTTGAACTTGTTTTGGCTGTTCTTCTTTTAATGGCAATAAGAATGGGTCTCTTGTTTGTAAAATTTCGATGTCGATGTCTTTACCTTGAAACATTAATGCTTGTTTAATGCCATGAAATCCTTGATCATTTGTGACAAGAAGAATTTTTTTAGGTATAACATTGGCGACAACTTGACCAAGAAGTGTAGCACAATAGATGTCCGCAAAATTCTTTTGACTTTGGTGTGTATTGAAACAATAGGAATTAGGAAAATCTTTGGCAATCGCAAAGATTTGTTGCCATGCTTTTTGTCCTATTTTTTCAAAGTTTCCAAAGAAAAAGAAAACGCTAGGACTTGTGGCGTTCAGTGTATTAATATCGAATTGTTGGACATTTTCGCAATCAATACAATAGAGTGTACAGTCTTCAAAATTATCGATTTGTATATTTTGAGGTGAAAAACTCATGCATTGAGAAAATGTTCCAATTGAAAAATTAAGTTGTGACATTTCATTCATCCTTTCATAAATAATTATAGCACAACATGGTATTCTTTCCTTTTATTTGTTATAATAAACTTCAAAGGGGGAGTTTTAGTGGCTTATTATCACATCTTAAAAGAACGTCGTACAAATCTAAAACTTTCCATTCAGGATGTTTCAAATCAGACGCGTTTAGCGCCTCAATATATACAAGCTATCGAAGAACACAACTTAGATGTTTTTTCGGATGATTTTTCTTTTGTTCGTTATTTTGTACATGCCTATTGCGATGCCATTGGTGTAAATTGGCAAGCAATCGCTGATGAAGTTGACATGGATATTAATGAAGTGGCTCATCAAAAAGATATGGCTTTGACAATGGCACAAAGACGAATGGTAGAGCAGATGGCGAGTGTTCAAAAAAAGAAAAAGAAGTCATCGACAAAAAAGAAAAAATCTTGGTTTCAAAAACATGTAAGTCGAACAAGTTCTTCTTTGAGTACAAATCAATCGCAATTGATTAAAGTGCTTGTCCTGATTGGAATTGCAGGTTTATGCGTTTTATCTGTCATTAATTTTGGGCTTCGTGCCATTTCAAATCAGAAACTTCAAACGCAAGAGGCTTTGCGTCAAGAACAGCTTTCAAAAAAGGAACAGGAAACCAATAAATTGGCAAATCAACGTCAAAAGGCAAAGGAAGCAGCCGCTTTAGTTGTCGAAAAAATAAGTGATGAAACCAATGCATATCAGCTTTCAAATATACAATCTGATGTAAAAAAATTAGATTTAAGTATTACTTTACCGACTAAGTCAAAGATCACTGTGACAAAAGATGGTGAAACGATCAATGATGATACAAAAGTATATACGGGTACATTTACGCAATCTCTAGAATTATCCGAGAATTGTACTTTTGGAATTAGTATTGAAACATATTCGGATAACTCGATTACTATTGATGGAAAGGAGATTTCTTTTGATAAAACAGATTGGCAAGAAGGTCAACCGGCAATCATAACTTTACAGGTTGGAAAAGGAAATCAAAAAGAGACTGAAGAATATTCACAATATGATGATAGTGACTATGATTATGGTTACTCAGATGAATATTATGGACAAGAGGGGGATTATACATATGACCAAAATGAATATACCGAACAGACTAACGATTATTAGAATTTTATTAGTACCGGTAGTTGTAGCTGTATATTTATGTATGGATCCTACTCTTTGCGTAATTGATGAAACAAGCGGCTTAGCCCTTCGAGATGTGATTGCGTTTGTGATCTTTGCGGTTGCGAGTATTACCGATTTCTTTGATGGAATGTTGGCAAGAAAGAACAATTGGATCACTTCATTTGGAAAATTTGCGGATCCAATCGCAGATAAGATGTTAGTCAATACAGTATTGATCTTGATGGTTTATTTTCATCAGGCCAATGTGATTGCGGTATTATTGATGATCGCAAGAGACTTGATCGTAGATGGGTTAAGAATGAGTGCTGCAAATTCTGGTGAAGTTGTCAGTGCAGGAATTTTTGGAAAGTTAAAAACTGTACTACAAATGTTTGCGCTTGTGTTCTTATTGTTGAAAGATTGGCCATTTGTCTATATGGGTATTCGTATGGATCAAATTTTGTTGTGGGCAGCAACAGTGGCTTCTTTATATAGTGGATTGATTTATTTCAATCAATTAAAAAAATATGTTTTGGAGACTATGTAATGAATGATGCAAGACAACTAGTTTCTTTATGTACAGAAAATCATTTAACCATTTCTAGCTGTGAAAGTTTGACGGCTGGATTATTTACGAGTACGATTGCCTCCATACCTGGGGCAAGTGCCATATTAAAAGGTGGCTTAGTGACTTATTTTACACCAATGAAAAGTGTATTGGCTCATGTGGATGTGGACTTAATTCAAAAATATGGTGTAATCAGTGAAGAGTGTGCGTATGCGATGGCTAAAAATACAAGACAAATTATGGATGTGGATTATTGTATTTCTTTTACAGGAAATGCTGGACCGGATGCTTGGGAAGAAAAACCAGCGGGAAGAGTATATTGTGCAATCGCATCAAAAAAAACTATTCAAGTGTATGGTTTTCAATGTACAGGTTTGTCTAGAAATGATGTTAGAGAACATGTTGTTATGCAGATGATTGATATATTGATTCAAACAATTCAAAAGGAGAATATATGCCAAAAGAAAAAGTAGAAACAAATAAAGATAAGCTTTTAAGTGATGTTTTAAATGAAATCGAAAGGGAATATGGTAAAGGTTCTGTCATGAAACTTGGGGATCGAGCGGCTGTTGATATTGAACCTATTCCTTCAGGAAGTTTACTTTTAGATGATGCCTTGGGTATTGGCGGATATCCAAAGGGAAGAATTATTGAAATCTTTGGTCCGGAATCAAGTGGTAAAACAACGCTTGCTTTACATGCCGTTGCTGAAGTTCAAAATAAGGGTGGTCGAGCAGCCTTTATTGATGCTGAAAATGCGATCGATCCTGTATACGCAAAAAATCTAGGTGTTAATATTGATGAATTAATTTTGTCTCAACCAGATTCAGGTGAACAAGGATTGGATATTATGTTGATGCTTGTAGAAAGTGGAGCTGTTGATTTGGTTGTTGTAGATAGTGTTGCAGCTTTAGTTCCACAAGCCGAATTAGATGGTGAAATGGGTGATAATCAAGTCGGATTACAAGCTCGTATGATGTCTAAGGCTATGCGTAAGCTTGCCGGAGCAATGAACCAAAATGATTGTACAGCTATTTTTATCAACCAGCTTCGTGAAAAAGTCGGCGTTATTTATGGAAATCCAGAAACAACACCTGGAGGTCGTGCTTTAAAATTCTACTCATCTGTTCGTGTTGATATTCGTAAGGCAGATGCCATTAAAAATGGTACAGACATTGTAGGGAATAAAGTCAAAGTAAAAATTGTTAAAAATAAGGTAGCTCCTCCATTTAAATCGGCTGTACTTGAAATTATGTACGGAGAAGGAATCTCTTATATTAGTGAACTATTAGATTTATGTGTCGATGCTAATATTGTAAAAAAGGCAGGGGCATGGTTCAGCTATGAAGGAGAAAAAATTGGACAAGGAAAAGAGGCTGCCAAAGCTTACATCAAGGCAAATCCAGAATTCAAATCAATGCTTGAAGAGAAATTAAAGGAGTTTAGAACAAACAAAGATGTTGAAGAATAAGAGTTCTGCGTAGAACTCTTATTTTCATTTAGAGGTATGTATTATATGGCACGTTTAGAAAATAAGAATTATAAATCTATTCAAAAAAGTGAATTAAATAATCCGGTTGTATTTGTGGTGGACATGATAAAGGGGTTTGTGAATATAGGCCCACTTCATGATGAAGCCATTGGCAATGTGGAAAAGAATATTGAAAATCTATTAACATGTTTAGAGTGCAACAATGTTTTTGTGTGTGATTCACATCCACCAAAGACGCGTGAATTCAATTCGTTTCCAGCACATTGTGTAATTGGAAGTGAAGAATCTGAAGTAGTTGATTCTTTAAAGACATTTGTGAAACATGTCATCAAAAAGAACAGTACGAATACGTTTATGGCACCAGAATTTGAAGAGTTTCTAAATTCAGATTTGAAATATTATCGTGATATAATTGTGACAGGTTGTTGTACAGATCTTTGTGTTCTTCATTTTGTGTTAAGTTTAAATACTTGGTTCAATGAACACAATATGAATGAATATCGTATTATCGTGGTTGAAAACTGTACAGAAACCTATCATATACCAGAAGTACATGAAGCCACATTCTTTAATGATGTCGCATTTAGAATGATGGAAATGAATGGTATTCAAGTTGTTTCTGAAGTAAGGGAGTAAAGATTATAAAATGAAAGATAAGAGAAATTTAAGTTTAGTCATGGACTTTTATGAACTAACAATGAGTCAATGTTATTTTAATGATAATAAAGACAAAGAAGTTGTATTTGACTTATTCTATCGTAAAAATCCGGATGATGGCGGATATTGTGTATTTGCAGGTTTAGAACAGGTTGTGGATTATGTTTCTAATTTGCATTTTGAAAAAGAAGATATTGATTATTTACGCTCATTAAATCAATTTAGTGAAGAATTTTTAGAATATCTATCAACTATTCGCTTTACAGGAGATATTTATGCGATTCCAGAAGGAACACCAGTATTTCCTCATGAACCATTGGTTCGTGTCAAAGCTCCAATTATTGAAGCACAATTAGTAGAAACGGCATTACTTTTGGCTATCAATCACCAAACTTTGATTGCAACAAAGTCACGTCGTATTGTACAAGCCAGTGAAGGAAGAGCCGTAATGGAATTTGGTGCACGCCGTGCTCATAACTTTGATGCAGCTATTCTAGGAGCTAGAGCTGCTTATATTGCAGGTTGTGCAGGAAGTGCTACTACATATTCAGGTAAAGAATTTGGCGTACCAGTACTTGGTACAATGGCACACTCATTTATTCAAAGTTTTGATACCGAATACGATGCGTTTATGTATTATGCCAAAACATATCCAAACGCATGTACTTTATTGATTGATACATATTCTACTTTAAAATCAGGTATTGTGAATGCGATTAAAGTAGCTAAGGATTATCTAGAACCAAATGGATATCGTTTAAAAGGTGTTCGAATTGATAGTGGAGATATGGCTTATCTTTCTAAAAAAGTTCGTAAGATGTTAGATGAAGCGGGTATGGAAGATTGTAAGATTGTTGTATCCAATTCATTGGATGAATATGTCATTGAATCTTTGATTCATCAACAAGGTGCTAAAATTGATTCGTTTGGTGTTGGTGAAAACTTGATTTGTTCAAAGAATTCACCTGTCTTTGGTGGTGTTTATAAAATGGTGGCGATCGAAAAAGATGGTCAAGTCATTCCTAAAATCAAAATCAGTGACAATGTTGAAAAAGTGACAAATCCAGGTATGAAGAATTTAAATCGTATTATGGATAAAGAAACAGGTATGGCCATTGCCGATTTACTTACATTAGAAGATGAAGTGATTGATACAACCCAAGATCTAACCATCTATCATCCAATGTCACGTTGGAAATACAAAGTGATTCCAGCCAACACATATACAGTACGTGATATGTTAGTGCCAATCTTTAAAGATGGTAAGCTTGTTTATGATCTTCCAACTCTAGAAGAAATTCGTGCATACAGCGAAAAGGAACTTGCTACAATTTGGGATGAAATCAAACGTTTTGTATATCCACAAGAATATTATGTTGACTTAAGTGAAAAGTTATTGAATCTTAAGCTAGAAATGTTGAAGAAATATAAATAAAAAGGGTAATCCGCAATTAGATAGGGTCGACTAAAAGTTGGCTTCAAAAATTGTAGGGTTGAAAACCCTATGAATGTTTAAAGGATTATTAACTAGGGAGCAGAGATGTTTGAATCTCTGCTCCTTTTATAATGGGTGATTTGAATCAATGTATTCTGTTAACTTGTCATATAATTCTTCGAATCTTATGTCAATGTATCCTTGTAGTTCTTCAATTTCAAATTTTATTTCATTGTTTTGAAGATTTCTGAAGTATTCAATCAGTTCGATAATGTCTTGTGCATCCATGATTATTTCTCCCTTGGTTCCAGGCTGAATGTTGCGTCTGGATCGAGTACATACATTACGCGATTGCGGAAGCGAAGCCAGTTGGTGTATCCATTGGCGTTGTTCTTGATACACTTGATAATCTTGTTTCGATTCTCAATGATCGCATTATTTACTTTTTTATTGCAGACCACCACCTGGCCTTTGTCTGCTTCAACTTTATATTCAGTACCTACAATCGTAAATGAATTGATGATCTCCTGTTTCCAGTTGATCAGATTGTTGGAAAAGGCAATCATTTCTTCAATGTTTGTATCAATGCAGCTGCGAATCAAATGTTCCAGATTCACTTGCGCATTATCGATAGTAGATTTTGAATAGAAGTCTACAAGTTCTAGTTTTAATGAGTAACAAATAGTTAGATCATTATTGATTTCGAGTAGTTTTTTTCTTAAATCATAGTAGTTCATATAGCTTTTAAAGTGAGAGTTGTATTTGCGCTCACGTTCTACATCAAACAGTCTTCCATGTTTATCTTCATCCTCTGGATTTTTGAATAACAGCCAGTTGAATTTTTTGAGAAGATAGTATTCATCCGAAGCCTTGTCGTCTTTGTATCCTTTCATGACTTTGATACGCACCTCATTCATTTTCCTATGGAAATCTTGTGAAAGATGGAAATAATCCAACAGGCAGATACAGTTGGGGAACACCTTATGTACAACATCCCGATACACTTCATACATGTCTGAACAGGCGTATTTTACCTTTTTCCGTTCTTCTAAAGGAATCTTTTGAAAGTATTTTAAAAGATATTCTTTTTTACGATTCGGCAGAACATCAACGGGAATCTGTTTTTTAAAATCAAGAAGAACACAGACATACTTACTCTTTTCGGATTTGAAGGCATATACTTCATCAAAATTAATGATTTCCGGAAGCGGGTTTCTGCCAATATCCACATGATTATCAAAAATAGTGGATACAGAAGTTGGAGAAACATGATATCGTCTGGCAACAGAAGTAAATGTTTCGTTGAAATCTTTCAGATCCTTCAGAATATTATGCACAGTAAGGATCGATATTTTCTGGGATTTAAAGACAAAGGGATTGAATTCATAGTAGGTCTTTCCACAACATGGACATTTGTAGCGTCTTGCCCTGTATTTAATTATACATTTCTGTGTGGTAAGAGCCGAATGAGTGATCTCCTTGGTTACATACTCCTTGATTTTAGGCGCAGTAAACCCACAGTAAGGACAAGCCTGATGTTTGTCTGCAAGTGTAACAAGAAGAACCATCATCTTATTGAATGTAGTACAGACAATATTGGTAATATCATCAGGATTCAGGTGAAAAAGATTGATTAATAGCAGTTTGAAAGCATCATTTTCGATCATAAGATCATCTCCTTTCTGATTTCAATGACATAATATCAAAAGAAATCAGAATCAGAGTTATAGCTCTGTTGGTAGTATACCAAGTGAACGATACCCGTGAGTGGATCCAAAAAGAATCTTGTGACACTTTAAAGATTCTATCTTCAAGTCGTTTTGCCTGAAATTTCTCCAATCTGGGAATAATGAATCCCAAAATTCGATTACACGAGCTTTAACTTTACGAATCGTTTGTAGCGCAACTTCAAAAGAAGTGATCAAATCATCATTCTCATCAAGTGTGACAATATAATAGATGAAAAGATAAGTGAACTGAGTGTAAGGAACAAAATTAGTTGGAAGCAAGGCATGAGTGGATTTACATTGAGTACATTGGATACGTTGAACAGGTATTTCAATCTTACAATCACCACTGGAAATATCATCAATGATCACAAATCTTTTGTAGTGTCCATACAATATAAAAAGACCAACGACACCACAAACAGGACAATGTAAAGAAAGCAGATCAATCGAAGCAACAAAAGCCTGATAATCATTTTCATTCAAAATCATGTTGAAGTCGTTGATAATTTTCAGTATCATAATATTGTCTTAGAGGACGGATAGAAATCACAAACTTTGGTCGGTGAGGATTTCTATCTTTTTTTATTTACGTCCAATCCTTTCAAAAATACTGTAACAAAAAGGATAGAGAAATTAAACCCTAGAAGTATTTAAAGGTTGTCACTTTCTAAAAGCAAAAATCCCTATGACTTTTAAAGCTTGATTTATCCCTATCCAGATTTAGATATTCATAAAAAGAAACCGTCGCTTGACGGTTTTTGTGTTAAATACAACTTTCAAAGAATGCACGCATATCCTTGGCTAATAGATCAAAGCTTTCTTTACCAAGATAAGCCATGTGTCCACTTGGATATTCACCAATGGTTACTCGGTTTGGATCTAGATTGGAATGGGTTGCCAAATATCTGGCATTTCCTGCAGTAGTACATAAATCATATAGACCTGGGGCAAAGAAGACTTTCATCTGTTTGTTTCTTCGCATACATCCAGCTAAGGATTGGGCAGGACTTGTTTTGAATTCACGATTCCATGTCATATTTACATCAAAGACTAAGCCTTTTGAGATACGATCACTTGTGATATTTAATTCTTGACGCATCAATCCATAGGCAGTCTGGAAAGCAGGTGTATATTGTCCCATGGCCGGATCATCCGCAATGACGTTAGCTTCCATGATTTCTGGATCATCATTCCATGTATAACGACCGTCATAGAATCCTAAAGCTAAACCTTTATCTTCTAATAGTTTATGCGCAAAACCTTTCTGCATATCCATATGTAAATGGTGTCTTAACCAATAGGTTTGATCAATACCTGAATAATAGGCTAATTTATCTGCGATTTCTTCTTTGTTCGGGCAGGCATCTCCTAAAAATAAAGCTGCGACATATTCAGTAGATGCGAATGTAAAGGCTTCTTCAATAAAGTCTTTTTGTGAAATGTTTTCCTTTGGGTTATGGAAATAATTTGTGGCAGCCATTGTGATTAAGTCTGTAGCACTTGCTTCAACAGGAAGCTTTTCAATAAAGTAACTTCCAAGTAAGAAAATACCACTCACACTAATGCCCATCGTATCGGCTTTTTCAGGACCTGCACCCATAAGTTCTCCTGCAAGTAGGGCACTTCTAGCCGTACCATAGCTTTCACCAGCTAGTAAGACTGGGGAATTTCTACGATTATAGCGAGCTAAGAATTGTTCAATGAATTTAGAAACACTACGAACATCGCCATGTGTTTCATAAAATTCTTTTCTTGCCTTTTCTTGAATTAAACGGCCTAGTCCAGTTCCAACGGGGTCAATAAAGACTAAATCACATAAGTCTAATAAACAATGTGGATTGTCTTCTAATTCAAAAGGTGGAACTGTAGGAAGGTTTAGTTCATCATCTAATTTTACAATTCTAGGACCAAACAATCCCATGTGAAGCCAAAGACTTGCACATCCTGGACCGCCATTATAAATAAATAAGATGGGACGTTTTGAATTGTCTTGAATATCACTTCTAAAATAGGCATAACTAAATATGGATGCGACTGGATTGTTTTCTTCATCCACGAAGAAATTGTCTTCACAAATTGTATGATAAGGAATGGTTGTTCCTTGAATTTGTAGGCTTCCATCCGCCTCATATTTTGATTTTTCTAAGTTTTCTTGAATACGCATTACTTTACCTCACACTTTTTAATAAAGACATTGAAGATATCTTGCATCTCACCATATTTATGCGACAAGGCTTCTGGATGAAATTGTACGGCATAAATGGGTAGAGACTCATGTTCAATGGCTTCAATAATGCCATCTGGTGCTTTAGCTACAACTTTAAAGTGTGGTGCTAAATCCTTGATGGCTTGATGATGAAAACTATTCACATAAGCTTCATCACTTAAACTAGGATATAAAAAACTATCCTTTTCAATATGGATTTTATGACTTGGATTTTCTCTTTTTTCTTGTTGCGCATGTTTGATTACACTTCTTTTACAATACGACAAGTCTTGATATAGAGATCCTTTAAAATAGACATTCAACATCTGTATGCCACGACAGATTCCAAAAATAGGAATCTGTTTTTCATTGGCATATTTTAATACTCGCATTTCATAATAATCACGATCTAAGCTTGAATTACCTTGTAAAGGTTCTGGATTTTCATTATAAATCATAGGATTTACATCGATTCCACCTGTCACAATCAATCCATCTAATAGATTAACTTGAGCTTGAATTGTATCATAGTCATTTGTGATTGGAAGAATGATTGGACAACCACCAGCACGAATAACACTATTAATATAGGCTTCATTGATAAATTGTTTAGGAAGATTTTCTTTATCCAATTCATTACAAGTTAGACCAATAATAGGCCTATGCATTTTGATCCTCTAAAAGAGTGATTTCAATTTTTTCGGTTTCTTTTATGATATATTTACCTGGAATGGCTTCATCCACATATTCTATTTCACCATTTTGATTATCAAATGGATCATTTGGCAAGAAGTTTTTAGCTGGTACAAAAGCACCTTGGAATTTGGATGAGCATGGTGTTCTAAATGGATCTAAATGTCCAAAATAGAAATCTTGTCTTTCAAAGTTTTTAGCACGATAGGATCCACCACCAAATGAACAATCCGCATATAACCATCCATATGGAGCTACATAGAATCGTGCCCAGTCATGATTACCAATGGTTTCAGGTGTAGTATAAAGTCCAGCTTGCCAAGTGGCAGGAATGCCTGCAATACGACATAGAGTAATAAATGTCAATGCTTGTAAACCACAATCTCCCTTTAATCCTGTTGTGATATATTCTGGAATACAAGGTAAAGTCGCATAAGCACGTACATATGAATAGGTCACATGTGTTGTGATATAGTTATAAATCAATTTCGCTTTTAATAATGGATTTGTTTCTTCACCAATGATTTCTTTAACTAGATCCTTTAAGTAATCTGTAAATACAACATGTGGCGCATATTCTTCAAGACAAGTATCTGGATGTTCATCTGTTACAATACTTGGGTCTAATTCTTCATAGTGCATGTGATTGATGAATTCATATTCTACACTGAATTCTTCACCTTTTTCATATGGCTTTTCAATATATACACATCTTTGATCTACGCTGTTATCATTGACTTGACCTTCATGAGATGTATTTAATAATTTAAAATCTTCAACTTGCGCATATTCTTTCGGAATAGGAAGCCAAACACGAATTGTTTTTCCTGGCTTTTCAAATGCTGGATCCACTTTCAAGCTTGTCTTGACATGAATCTTGCAGTAAACATCCTTTTCTTCTTTCATCTTATGCATTATGTCATCTAATAAAGTACTTGCAGCACCATCTTTTTCAATTAAACGATCCTTATACGCTTTACGTACTTTAATCAAGTTTTCGAAGAAATTATTTTTCAAATACAATTTTCCTTCAATGAAGATCCATTCAAACGCATTGTCCTTGAATAATTCATCGAATTCTTCATCTTTAAAGTCTTCAATGTTGGATTTTAATAATGCGATGGCATCTTCTTTAGAATACGTAAAATCTTCTGGAAGTCGAGAAATCAATTCTTTTTCAAGTTCTAAACGCTCCTTCAATTTGGCAGGAATATCTTTTTGAAGACGTAAATCAATCATCTCCTGCATCAATTTAAATTGCCCGTTCCATTTTAATTTCATCAAATCTTCTGGAAGTGGCGTGTTCAATGTTGTCATGTTCATAATAGTTCACCTCATTTTGATTATATCCTATTATGAAAATTATTACATAAAAAAATGAAACTTATTGAAATAAGTTTCGAATTAATTCTTCCTGAGAGTATTTTTCCTGCATTTCCTTATCTACACTCATTAAGATAGGGGGTAGGTTTCTGTATGATTTATAATACTGTAAAATTAAAGATAACGCGAAAAAAGGTGCCCATTCACAAAGTGTCATATTTTCTTTGGGTTCTAACAAAAATCCATCCTTTAAGACTTCTTTTCGCTTCGCACAATTTAATCCATATTCGATTTCATTACCATAATTCACTTTTAATATTTCTTTATCAAAAGAAAGAATAGGGCTCAAGTTATCTAAAGGCGCATTCATACTATATTGATATGTATATCGATCAATTTGTTTTATCACTAATGTTTTATATTTCATGTTCTTATTGTAGCGCATAAAAGTTTTTGTTTCTGTTAAATATTATTAACATGGTATAATTCTATAGGTGATAAAATATGACATTTGAACAAATGAATTTAGATCAAAATATTATACAAGCCTTACATACATTAGGCTATGAAAAACCATTACCCGTACAAGAACAAGTCATCCCGAACATTCTTTCGGGAAAAGACTGTATTGTCAAATCAAGAACGGGAAGTGGAAAAACGGCATCTTTTGCGATTCCGATTATTCAAAATCTAGAAATTGATGAAAGAAGTCCACAAGCCTTGGTATTAACGCCGACTCGAGAACTCGCTTTGCAGATTCAACAAGATTTTGATCGTATTGGAACATTTAAAAAAATTAAGACACTACCTATCTTTGGTAAGCAGCCATTTAAGTTTCAAAAGGAAGATTTGAAACAAAGATGCCACGTTGTGATTGGTACTCCTGGAAGAGTTTTAGATCATCTTCAACAAGAAACACTAGATCCTTCTAAAATAAAATATGTCGTCTTGGATGAAGCGGATGAAATGTTGAATATGAATTTCTTAGATGAGGTGCAGGCTATTTTAAAATATATGCCTAAAAAACATGTGACTTGTTTATTTAGTGCAACGTATCCGGAAGTGATTCAAAGAATGAGTAAGAAATATTTGTATAAACCAACTAAAATTGATCTAACAAGTACAAATAAACCAAATATTCTAGAAGAAGCCTATCATGTCAATGAGGAACATAAAGAATTGTTCCTTCTTCATTTATTGGCATTAAAGAAACCAGAATCCTGCATGATCTTTTGTAAGACACAGGCAAAAGTGGATGAAGTCTATGAATGTTTAGAAAAGAATCAAGTTAGCGTAGATAAAATTCATGGTGGTATGATGCAAGAAGAAAGATTATCGCATATGCGACGTTTTAAGAAAGGAAAAGTGCGTATTTTAGTATGTACCGATGTCGCAAGTCGTGGTATTGATGTTTTTAAAGTGGAGATGATCATTAACTACGATATGCCTAGTCCCGTAGAAACATATACACATCGTATTGGTCGAAGTGGGAGAGTTGATGAACAAGGTTTAGCTATAAGTTTAGTCAATGAATATGATGGTATACGAAAAGAAAAACTAGAAGAATATCTAGGTTATAACTTACCATTTAAAGAAGAGGGCGAAGTCTATTTAAGTGATTTAGATGTCTTAGATTCATTAAAAGAATCCAATCGCGTTGTGGTAGATAAATCCAAAGACCTAAGAAAAGGGATTACTAAAATTTATCTAAATGGAGGAAAAAATAAGAAAATTCGTCCAGGTGATATTGTAGGAGCAATCTGTGAAATTGATGGAGTTACGGTTGATGACATTGGAGTCATTCAAGTGCAGGATCATCAATCTTATGTGGATATCTTAAATGACAAGGGAAAACTCGTATTAAAAAATCTAAAAACAATTAAAGGAAAAACATTACGTATTCAAAAGGCAAAAAATGGATTTGGTCATTAGACCCAATCCATTTTATTTTTGTGATTTTGGAAATACAACATCCGATATACCTGTAATACCGCCGACTGGTTTTAATAAGATTCTACCTGTACCTCTGTAGACATTGACTAAACCTTCACCACTTGCAGCTGAACCAATCAAAGTTTTGCCACTTCTTTCAACCGTGAATTCTAATGATTTAGACCAAGCAATCGCCATGTTTCCATCAATCTTAATAACATCATTATTTAACTCTACTTCAATCAATTCTTTTTGTGGTACATCACATTCTAAGGCTACGACACCACCAGGTGCACTGAACGATAAGTTAAAGAAACCTTCCTGTCCTGCAATGGCACTACCTAGATTGGTTCTTGCGACAATACTTTGTTTAATGTGAGATTCACAAGCCATGAATAAGCCATCATCAATGACCATACCACCATTCCAATTCACTAGATCTGTTAGAATAATGTGTTTAAAAGTTGGTTCTAAAACCAATACACCCGTACCCGTATATTCCGGTTTGATTGTTGATTCTCCACTTGCCTTAGCCATGAATGATTTCTTTAGAAAATCACCAGCCCCTTTGATTCCTGTTGTAGCCTGCACATCGCCTACCATAAACTGCATAGCTCCTGGTTGAATTGTGACATCCGAAACTTTTAGATCACACACCAGTGTTTTTCTTCGAATATCCATGAGCCCAGAAAAATAGGCCATTTGTGCACTGTCAGGTGTCACACTTAAATCTTTTTGGTACTCAATGACCGTAAATCCTTTTTCTTGACTGATGACTTTAACGTCATCGTTGTCCCAGAAATTTTTAATTTTAAAACTCATAATGATCATCTCCTTTATTTAATGATATCATGAAAGAAATGAAATTAATTGTAAAATAATGTAAATCAATGCTTGAAAAGTTTCAGAAAATAATTATAATGGTCTCATAAATACTTTGAAGGAAAGAAGTACAAGACGATTTCTTCTTTAGAGAGATAACATTTTGGTGAAAGTTATTGTTGAATATTCTTGGAACGTGTTCTGGAGTGGTCTAGTCGAAGGTTTGAGGCTAGAACGTGAATTCGCGTTAAGAATGAGGTGTCATCTGCATAGGGCAGATGGAATTTTGGTGGTACCGCGCTTATTACGTCCAATTTGTTTGGACGTTTTTTTTATGGTAAGGAGATGATGAATATGGAATGCGATCGACGATGGATTTATAGAACAATTTTTTCATATACATTAACAAGGAGGAACTTATCATGAAAAAACAATACAATAAAGTCGTTTTAGCATATTCTGGAGGATTAGATACATCGGTATTGATTCCTTGGTTAAAAGAAAATTATGGATGTGAAGTCATTGCCGTAAGCGGAGATGTGGGTCAAAAAAGTGAATTGGATGGTCTTGAAGAAAAAGCTCTAGCTACAGGAGCTAGTAAATTATATATTGCTGATCTAAAAAAAGAATTTGTCGAAGACTATATTATCCCAAGTATGAAGGCAGGGGCTAGCTATGAAAACTATTTATTAGGAACAAGCTTTGCACGTCCAATTATCGCAAAAAAATTAGTTGAAATTGCCAAACAAGAAGGAGCCGATGCGATTTGTCACGGCTGTACGGGTAAGGGAAATGACCAAGTTCGTTTTGAACTTGCGATTCAAGCTTTTGCCCCAGGCATGGATATCATTGCACCTTGGAGATTCTGGGAATTGAATTCGCGTGAAAAAGAAATTGAGTATGCCAAGGCTCATAATATTCCATTAAAAATCACAGCGGAAACAAATTATTCAAAAGATAAAAACTTATGGCATTTATCTCATGAAGGCTTGGACTTAGAAGATCCTAGCAATGCAGCACCATTAGAAAAAGAAGGTTTCTTAGAACTTGGTGTAAGTCCAATACAAGCTAAAGATGAACCAGATTATGTAACGATTCATTTTGAACAAGGAACACCAACAAGTATTGATGGAAAAGAAATGTCATGTCTAGATATTATTGAAACATTAAATGATTTAGGTGGTAAAAACGGTGTTGGTATTTTAGATATTGTAGAAAATCGTTTAGTCGGTATGAAATCAAGAGGTGTATATGAAACGCCAGGAGGAACCATTTTATATGCCGCTCATGAAAAACTAGAAGAAATCACTTTAGATAAAGATACAGCTCACTATAAAAAACAAATCGCATTAAAATTTGGTGAACTTGTATATGATGGAAAATGGTATACGCCATTAAGAAAAGCCTTGTCTAGCTTTGTGGATGAAACGCAAAAGACAGTGACTGGCGATGTCAAACTTCAATTGTATAAGGGAAATATCATTCCTTGTAGTGTAACAAGTCCATACAGTTTATATTCAAGTGGTATGGCAACATTTGATGAAGATGATTGTTATGACCAGGCAGACAGTGCAGGATTCATTCACTTATTTGGATTACCATTAAAGGTACGTGCCTTAAATGATCAAGAATTATTTGGAAAGACTCAGAAACACTTTCCATCAGTAGAGTAGGTGTTTTATGGCGAAGATGTGGGCCGGCAGATTTAAAAAGGATGCCAATGCCAAACTTGACTCTTTTAATACTTCTTTACCTTTTGATTGTCGTCTATATAAACAAGATATTCAGGGTTCTTTAGTCCATTCAAAAATGTTAGAGAAACAAGGGATTTTATCTAAAAATGATGTTGATTTGATTCAAGAAGGATTATATTCCATCTTGGATCAGATTGAATCTAATAAAATTGAATTCTCTCATGCGGAAGATATTCATATGTTTATTGAAGAAAAGTTGACAAATGAAATTGGAGATGCCGGTAAAAAATTACATACGGCACGTTCAAGAAATGATCAGGTTGCCTTGGATATGCGTTTATATGTAAAGGAAGAAATCATTGAGATACAAAAATTATTATTTCAATTATTAAGTAGTTTATGTTTATGTGCTAAGTCTCATTTAAAAACATATATGCCTGGATACACCCATCTTCAAAGAGCACAACCCATCACTTTTGCGCATTGGTGTATGGCATACGCGAATATGTTTAAAAGAGATATTATAAGACTTCAAAATACATATTCCTTAATGAACGAATGTCCCTTAGGCTGTGCAGCTTTAGCTACTACAACCTATCCAATTGATAGAGAGTATACTTCTTCTCGTTTAGGCTTTTATAAACCTATTGATAATTCACTTGATGGAGTGAGTGATCGAGATTATTGTGTAGAACTATGTTCAGATTTATCACTTATTATGGTGCATCTATCTAGAATGAGTGAAGAAATTATTCAATGGTGTTCTTTAGAATTTCATTTTGTCGAACTTGACGATGCGTTTAGTACAGGATCCAGTATTATGCCACAAAAGAAAAATCCTGATATTTGTGAGTTGATTCGTGGAAAGAGTGGAAGAACGATTGGAGACTTAAATACATTGTTAGTAATGTTGAAAGGTCTTCCTTTGGCCTATAACAAAGATATGCAGGAAGATAAGGAAGCCGTATTCGATTGTATTGATACAGTCAAAGAATGTTTAGATGTCTTTATTCCAATGTTTCAAACAATGAAGATCTGTAAAGAAAATATGATGCACGCCTGCTTACATGGATTTATCAATGCGACTGATCTTGCGGATTATTTAACGAAGAAAGGATTGCCATTTAGAGATGCCTATCATATTGTGGGCCAAATTGTAGGATATGGTATTGAAAATAAGAAGTCTTTGAACGAGATGTCTTTAGAAGAATATAAAAAATTTCATGCTTCTTTTGAAGAAGATGTGTATCAATATATAAATATTGAAACATGTGTAAACAATCGAAACGTGTTTGGTGGTCCAAGCGCAGATAGTGTATCGATTCAGATTCAAAATATAGAAGAATTTATAAATTTGGAGAAAACTCATGATTAAGGTATATATAGATGGACAGGCTGGTACAACAGGACTTGAAATTGTAAAAAGACTAAAAGATCGTAAAGATATTGAACTATTAATGATTTCTGAAGAGAAAAGAAAAGATGTAGAAACAAGAAAAAAATATTTAAACTCTGCCGATTTAGTTTTCCTTTGTTTACCAGACGCAGCAAGTGTTGAAGCTGTAAGTTTGATCACAAATCCAAATGTCAAAGTGATTGATGCATCCACAGCTCATCGTACTCAGTGGACATATGGATTTAGTGAATTAGGATTTAAAGATAAAATTGCTTCAAGTCAATATGTGGCCAATCCAGGATGTCATGCCTCAGGATGTATATCGATTTTGTATCCATTGATTCAAAAGGAGATTGTTAAGAAAACAGATTCGTTTTCTTTCTTCTCTTTAACTGGATATTCAGGTGGAGGAAAGAAGATGATCTATCAATATGAAAATGAAAAGACGATAGATTTAGAAGCACCTAGAATTTATGGCTTGAATCAAAATCATAAACATTTGCCGGAAATAAAAAAGGTGTGTGGCTTAGAAAACGATGTCTTTTTAAATCCAATTGTTTGTGACTATTATCGTGGTATGGCGGTGAGCTTAAATATTAAGGTGAATTATGAAGTGGTTTTTAATGTATTGAAAGATTGGTATTCAGATACAAAATTGATTCGAGTTGAGAAGGTTGATTCAGGCATGATTAGTGCTAATACACTAGCAGGACTGGATTGTATGAAACTTGTTGTATCGGGTAATAGTAAAAGATGTACGATCACAAGTTTATTTGATAATTTAGGAAAAGGCGCTTGTGGAGCGGCCATTCAGAATATGAATATTATGTTGGGTTTTAAGGAAGAGGAAGGATTGAATTTAGAATGAAAGTTATAGAAAACGGTGTATGTGCCGCCATAGGCTTTAAAGCGGGTTCTATACATTGTGGAATTCGTAAAAATCAGACGAAAGATGATTTAGCTTTGATTGTATCCGATGTGATTTGTCAAACGGCAGCCGTATATACAAAAAATAAAGTAAAGGCAGCGCCTATTCTAGTTACGAAAGAACATTTGTCAAATGGGTTAAGCCAAGCTGTTATTGTCAATTCGGGAAATGCGAATGCGTGTAATCCAAAAGAAATTGAAAATGCGAAATTAGAAGCACAATGTGCAGCGGATACTTTAAATATGGATGTAGAAAATGTATTAGTTGCTTCAACAGGAGTGATTGGACAGGCTTTACCGATTGAAAAGATTCAAGAAAAAGTAAGTGATATTGATTTATCCACATTGAATAATTTGTCTGTTGCCAAAGCCATAATGACAACAGACACAAAAGAAAAGAGTGTAGCGGTTGAATTTAAAATGGGAAATACAATCTGTCATATGGGTGGTATTTGTAAGGGAAGCGGCATGATTCATCCGAATATGGGTACGATGTTAGCTTTTATCACAACAGACTGTAAAGTTGAACAAAGTGTTCTTCAAGCTTGTTTATTAAAAAACACAAATAAAACATTTAATCGTGTCAGTGTGGATGGAGATACGTCTACAAACGATATGTGTATTGTGATGGCTAATGGCATGGCACAAAATGATGTGTTTGATGAAGAAGTATTTGATCAAACTTTACATTTTGTGATGGAAGAACTCGCAAAAAAGATTGCGGCCGATGGTGAGGGTGCAGGTAAATTAATGACAGTAACTGTGAATGGTGTAGATACTTTAGAGAATGCCGAAACTTTGGCTATGTCAGTATGTTCATCTTCATTAGTTAAGGCAGCTATGTTTGGTGCGGATGCCAACTGGGGAAGAGTCATATGTGCTTTAGGTTATTCGGGTGTGGAATTTGATCCTGAACAAGTGGATATTTCATTTAAATCCAATGAAGAGATTTTTTGTTGCAAAGGTGGTAAAGGCTTGGATTTTGATGAAGAGAAGGCAAAATCCATTCTTTTACAGGAAGAAATCAAAATCATTTGCGATATGCACAGTGGAAATGAGTCATGTACTTGTTGGGGATGCGATTTAACGTATGACTATGTCAAAATCAATGGAGATTACAGAACATGATCGATGCCAATGTACTTGTAGAGGCTTTGCCCTACGTTAAGGAATATACAAATCAAATTGTTGTTGTGAAATATGGTGGAAATGCTATGATCGATGAACAATTAAAGGCGGCCGTTATAAAGGATGTTACACTTTTAAATCTATTAGGAGTACACGTTGTATTAGTTCATGGTGGTGGTCCTGAAATCAATGAGATGCTAGAAAAGACAAATAAAGAATCGAAATTCTTGAATGGATTACGCGTTACGGATGATGAAACGATGGATATTGTTCAAATGGTTCTTTGTGGAAAAGTAAACAAAAATTTAGTCAATCTATTAGATCAGGGTATTGGTTTAAGTGGTGTAGATGGAAGTTTATTTGAGGCAAGTTGTTTAGATTCTGATTTGGTGAATGTAGGAAAAATTGAAAAGGTGAATCCTCAAATTATTTTGGATACTTTTGAAAAAGGATATATTCCTGTTGTTTCCAGTGTTGCCAAAGCGATAGATAAACAAGGTACCTACAACATCAATGCCGATTTAGCGGCAAGTGAGCTTGCGATTGCCTTACATGCGAAGAAATTGATTTTATTAACGGATGTAAAGGGATTGATGAAAGATCCTAAGGATGAATCGACTTTGATGGAAAGAGTCAAAGTGTCGCAGATTCCTTTATTAAAGAAGGAGAAAATAATTACGGGTGGCATGATTCCTAAAATCGAATGTTGTGTGAAAGCTTGTCGTGAAGGAGTAGAAAGTGTCAATATTCAAGATGGAAGAGTGATGCACTCTTTACTAGTTGAGTTATTAAGTAATCAAGGTGTAGGAACCTTGATTGAATAGGAGGAAAGTTATGGAAGAATCAAAATATTTGATGCATACCTATAATCGTTTCAATATTGAAATGGAAAGTGGTAATGGGTGCTATTTAAAAGATACAAATGGAAAAGAATATCTAGATTTGACAAGTGGAATAGGTGTCAATTGTTTAGGTCATAATCATCCTGTACTTGTAGAAGCCATTCAAAAACAAGTCGCAACCTTAATGGAATGTTCCAACTTGTATTATAGTAAACCTATGGTGGATGCTGCTAAAAAGTTAGTTGAATATACTGGACTTAGTAAGGTGTTCTTTTCAAATTCGGGAGCCGAAGCCAATGAAGGAATGATCAAACTGGCTAGAAAGTATTCTTATGATAAATATGGTGAAGGAAGAGATGTGATCATCACCTTAAAACAATCTTTCCATGGTCGTACTATCACTACATTAAAGGCGACTGGACAAGATAAATTTCATCAATACTATTTTCCGTTTACAGAGGGGTTTGATTATGCTGCCGCAAATGATATTGAAGATTTAAAGAAAGTAGCCAATGAAAAAACGTGTGCCGTTATGGTGGAATTGATTCAAGGGGAAAGTGGAGTTGTTCCTTTAGATAAAGAGTATGTCAAAGCTGTTGAAGAATTCTGTCATTTCAATGATATTTTATTCTTGGTCGATGAAGTTCAAACTGGGATTGGACATACGGGAACCTTATTTTGTTTTGAACAATATAATGTTTTACCAGATGTTGTCACAACCGCAAAAGCTCTTGGTGGAGGTGTACCAATTGGTGCTGTGATTACAGGAGCTAAGTGTAAAGACACATTTGGACCTGGTGATCATGGTAGTACATTTGGAGGCAATCCATTAAGTTGTAAAGCTGCGGATACTGTGCTTTCAATTGTAACAGAACCTGGATTTTTGAATCATGTAAAAGTTGTAGGAGCAGCTCTAAAATCGGGTATTGAAAATATTCAATCGGATAAAATCAAGTGTGTTCGTGGAATTGGCTTGATGCTTGGAATCGTGGTAGATCCAGAAAAACGTGCTGGTTATGTACAGGCAATGATGGATAAAGGTTTATTAACACTGACTGCAGGTAAGGATGCGATTCGTTTACTTCCACCATTGACTTTGAGTTTAGAAGAGGTGGATAAGGCACTTGAAATTATGAAGGAGGTGTTTGAATGAAACATTTATTAACAATGGAACAATTGAGTGAAAAAGAGATTCTTTCAATTTTAGACTTGGCAGATCAGTTAAAATATGAAAGGAAACATAATATTGAACATCCTTTATTAAAGGGAAAAAGTATTGGTTTGATTTTTCAAAAGTCGAGTACAAGAACGCGTGTTTCCTTTGAAACGGGTGCTTACCAATTAGGTGCACAACCTTTATTTCTTTCAAGTAGAGATCTACAGATAGGAAGAGGAGAACCTGTACAGGATACAGCTCGTGTATTATCGCGTTATTTGGACTGCATTATGATTCGTACGTATGAACAAAAAGAAGTGGAAGATTTGGCAAACTTTGGATCCATTCCTGTTATTAATGGATTAACGGATTATTGTCATCCATGCCAAGTGTTGGCAGATCTTATGACGATTCGTGAAAAGTATGGATTATTAAAAGGTTTGAAGATGTGCTATATCGGAGATGGTGATAATATGGCCAATTCTTTGATCGTAGGTGGATTAAAGGTAGGCATGAAAGTCAGTGTAGCCACTCCTAAAGGATATGAGCCTAACAAGCATGTCTTAGAGTTTGCGAAAGATTTCAAGGACTTTGAACTCACAAATGATTGCGTCAAGGCCATTCAAGATGCGGATGTCATCATTACAGATACTTGGGCAAGTATGGGTATGGAAGCTGAAAAAGAAAAGCGTGCTAAAGATTTTGCGGGTTTCCAGGTCAATGCAGAATTAATGAACTATGCCAAAGCCAATGCGATGGTACAACATTGTTTACCAGCTTATCGTGGTCAAGAAATCACAGAAGAAGTATTTGAGGCGCATGCGGATGAGATTTTTGAAGAAGCAGAGAATCGTCTACATGCACAAAAGGCTGTCATGGTTCAATTGATGAAAGAAAAAGAGGATTAATTTCAATGTCATTAAGTTAAGAAATGACGAACCATCCAGATACTATTGTCTGGATGGTATTTTTATTTGCGATAGCCTTTATAACGCTTGATTTTCTGAGTTTGTTCATTGAACATATTGAATAATGTATGGAATGCATCTGGACGAATCTTACTACGAGCTTGTACAAATGAAGAAGCTGTAGGCGTATCAAGCTTATATCCAAACAATTTAAACATTTCATCTTTTAAAGATCCGGACTCTAATAAAAGCACATTGAAAAGAGTGCTTCCAAAAAGATGTTTTCTTTTTCGGGTAAAATTCTTATTTGAATCAACAACATATAGAGAAGAAGAATCATTCATGGTTTTGATGCAGAATTTTAACTGCTTTTTTAACGATTTATAATTGTTCATAAGCACCTCCAAAAACATATACCTATAAACAATTGGCCTATTATCAGGAATGATAATACGCCGCACATTTCACTGTGCATGTCAACAAAAAAATTCAAATTTTCTATATAAAAAAAGGAGCACATTTTTTTGTGTTCCTCGTAAAGATGCCATTTCTTAACTTAGTGACATTGCACATTTGCGTTTTTTTTATTCAAACACGAGTGGTGTATTTCGCACATTTTGTTGACGAGTTATAATTAAAGTGATATATTTATAACATAAGAGCGAAATATATTACATACAGGAGATGACGATTATGAATGAAAAAGAACCAATGAGCTTGTCGAAAAAATACAATATCAGATATACAATTGGTGGAGTGGCATGGCTGCTATATGCTTTTCTTAATCTGATTCCGAAAAATAGCGTACCTCTTAAAATAGTGCGTGTTCTATTGCTTCTGATAGGCCTAATATGTATAGTCGTAACGATGGTTGCTAAAGCAGATCCAGAAGATGAAATGTCCGATTTGCATTTCAACAAAGCGAAAGCAAAGACCTTAGATTTTACGATTTCTGCATTCTTAATATTTGTTATAATATCAACATTTGTAGGATACCTTGAGGTTGATATTAGTAAGCTGTATCCATTTGTACTAGGAGTGGTTCAGTTGCTTATAGGAGCCTTGTTCTGGATTGAAGAAAGGACGAGTGATTGATATGCCTATACTCAGAACAAAGTTGCATGAACTTCGCAAGGAAAGAAATATGCAACAAGCAGAACTAGCAAAGTTGGTGGGGGTCCGCAGGGAGACAATTGGAAATTTGGAAAATGGGAAATATAATCCATCATTGAAGTTGGCAATGGATATAGCAAAAGTGTTTGAACATACAGTGGAGGATATTTTCTTTTTTGAAGAAGATGAGGAATAAGTCCGATGCCATCTCTTAACTTAATGACATTAGGATTAATTTCCTCTTTTTAAATGCTTTTAGTGATTTTCTTATATAATTCAATACCACTTAATAAGACTTCTTCATCAAAATCAAATTTGGCATTATGAAGTGCATATGGGGTTTGTGTTCCTAAAAAGAAGAATACGCCAGGCACTTCTTTTTGGTAGTACGCAAAGTCTTCGGCAATCATTTCTGGGTTTCTTAATTGTCTGATTTCTGGAATTTTAGAGATCAAATCATTCACTAACTTTTCGTCATTCATGACAGCTGGATAGCCTGTATTGATTGAAATATTGACTTTACAATTATACTTCTTTTCTTTATCTGCACAAATTCTAAATATTTCTTCTTTCATAGAATCAAAGATATAATCTTGAAAAGCACGTAATGTTCCTTCAAGGCGTGTGTGTCCACTGACTACATTTCGTACCGTACCACTTTCCATTCTTCCAAAGCGAAGTAAACGATAATACTCATTGGGAATCTCTTTTTCCATCGCATAGATTTCTAAAAGGATTTCAGCACCAATTTCTAAGGCGTCAATTCCTTCTTTATATTTGGCGGCATGGCTTTCTTTGCCATAAATATCAATATTGATTTCACTAGCACGAGCCATAAATTCATTTTTTCGAGTAGCGACAACACCTTTTTCAAGGCCAGGCCATAAATGCGTTCCAAAGATATATTGAACATGATATTTTTTTAGAATGTTAGCTTCGCAAATTAAATGCGCACCGCCTGGACTTTCTTCTCCGGGTTGAAAAATTAAAAGGATATTTTTATCTAATGTTTTATAATATGAATTTAATTCTTTCGCAAATCCTAGAAGCATGGCCATATGTCCATCGTGTCCACAGGCGTGCATTTTACCTAGATTTTTACTTTGAAATTCAAGATTGGTTTGTTCGGTTACTGGAAGAGCATCCATATCACTACGAAAGGCTAGGGTGTGTTCTTTGTGGTTGTCAAAGTAAGCGAGTACTGTACTTTGTAGAGGAACAGAAACTATACAATCGAAATCTTCTAATACACTTAAAATGTAGTTTGTGGTTTCTGGTAAATCGAGTTCTAATTCTGGGATTTGGTGTAGATCTCGTCTATATTTTTTAATGGTTTCTAACATAATAATCTCCTTTTTTGTCTATTTTACATAAAAATGTAATAATTTACAATTAAACTTGAAACAATATGTAAGAAGTGCTATAATTTTCCCATCTTAAAGATAGAGGCGCAAATAAGACAAGTAAATACAGAGCTGGCGAGCGTTTGATGTATTTATGAAGCGAGTTTGCCGAACATGTTTTTTAGGCATAAAGAATGTGTGGGCCAACGGAGAATATCTGTTGGACTGTCTACGTGAGTAGGAGTGCTATCAAATGATTGTGTTTTACACATGTCAGTTTGTTAGCTGGCATGTTTTTTTAGTTTTAAGAGGTGAATTATGAAGATTTCAAATGTGGAAGTAAAAGATTTAGTAAATACATATGGAAGTCCTTTGTATGTATATGATCAAAGAATGATTGAAGATAAATTGAATGCGTTTAAAACTTGTTTAAAAAGTTCTGAAATTGATTGTGATGTGATCTATGCGTCGAAAGCTTTTAATTGTAAAGCTATGATTCAATTGGTTTCAAAGATGGATTGTTCTTTGGATGTTGTCAGTGGTGGAGAATTATATACGGCATGTGTAGCTGGTTTTGATATGAATCGTGTTTATTTTCATGGCAATAATAAATCGATGGATGAGTTGAAATTGGCTTTGAAGTATAAAGTTGGAACGATTATTGTTGATAATCTTATGGAAGCTCGATTGTTGAGTGAATTGGCTAAAGATCTTGATTATACGGTTTCTATTTTACTTCGCGTCAATCCAGGAATTGAAGCACATACGCATGAATATATTGTGACAGCTAATATTGATAGTAAGTTTGGAATTTCAATTGAGAAAAAATCAGATATTTTAGAATTGATTCAAATTATCAATTCTTGTCCAAACTTATCTTTTGATGGATTCCATGCACATATTGGTTCACAGATCTTTGATAAGGAAGCTTTTGTACAAGAAGTCAATAAGGTATGTGAGTTTGTTTCAAATTTAGGTGTTGAAGTATCTACATTGAATTTTGGTGGAGGCTTTGGTGCTGTTTATACAAGTGAAGATACACCGATTCCTGTAGATGTAGTGTGTGATACTTTGATTGAAGCCGTGAATTGCAATAAAGAAAAATATGCACTCAATATCAATAAGATTTGTATTGAACCAGGACGAAGTATTGTGGCGGAAGCTGGAAGCACAATTTATACGGTTGGTTTTATGAAGGAAACACCACATAAGAATTATATTTTTGTGGATGGTGGGATGAGTGATAATATTCGTCCTGCATTATATCAGGCTAAATATAGTTGTGTGATTGATGGAAAAGAAAATGAAATGGCGAGTAAATACTACAAAGTTGCCGGAAAGTGTTGTGAATCTGGGGATGTGATCATTGAAGATGCATTTTTACCTGAAGCAAAACCGAATGATTTATTAATTGTGAAGACTACTGGAGCATATGGCTATTCTATGGCAAGTCACTACAATAAAGCGCTTGGACTACCTGTCATCTTTTGTAAAGATGGAAAAAGTCAATGTGTGATTCGTGGTGAAAAGTATGAAGATTTGATTCGATTGGAGAATGATTTATGCGCATAAAGTTTAGTAAGTATCATGGATTAGGAAATGATTTTATTCTTACAAGATATATGGAAGATATCGATATCCCAAAACTTGTTCAAGCCTGTTGTGATAGACATACAGGTATTGGAGCAGATGGAATGATTTTTGTGAAGGAAGATCCACTTGAAATGGTTTACTACAATCAAGATGGTTCAAGAGCTCCGATGTGTGGTAATGGCATTCGTTGTTTTGCGGCCTATTGTTTTGATGAAGGTATCAATACAGATGAAGTGGTTCCAGTACAAACTTTGGCTGGTGAAAAGATCGTGCATCGTATATCGACTTCTCCATTTGAGGTATGTGTCGATATGGAACAACCAATGTATGACAATCGTTTGATTGATGTATCTGAAGATGAAAATGTGTGGAAAAGAGAAGTTTGTGGTGTTGATACATATAGTTTATTTATGGCTACAACGCATACGGTTGTCTTTGTGGATGATGTGTTTAGTGAAAAGAATGTTGAACTAGGAAGAAAGATTTGTCATGATCCCTTATTTAAAAAACAGACCAATGTGAATTTTGTGCAAGTGATCGATGATCAACATATTACGGTTATGACGTATGAAAGAGGTTGTGGTATTACACTAGCTTGTGGAACAGGGGCTTGTGCAAGTGTTGTCGTCGCAAATAAGTTGGGATTTGTTCAGAATTGTTGTGAAGTACAATTAAAATTAGGAAGTTTAAAGATTGAAGTAAAGGACCATGTATATATGACGGGTCCTGCAAAAAAGATATGTGAAGGAGAATTTGTATGGTAAAAGGATCAATTGTAGCTTTGGTTACACCATTTCATGAGGATGGAACAGTAAATTTTGAAAAGTTAGGTGAATTGTTGGATTGGCATATTGAAAATTCAACAGATGGTATTTTGATTTTAGGAACATCTGGAGAAAGTAGTACGATGAGTCATGAAGAAGATGATGCGGTTGCTCTTTATACGATTGAAAGAGTGAATCATCGTGTACCTGTGATTGTAGGAGCCGGTTCAAACTGTACGCAGACGGCGATGGAAAAGAGTTTAAAATATCAAAATATGGGAGCCGATGCCTTACTATTGATTAGTCCTTATTATAATAAGGCCAATACACAAGGTATGATTCGTCACTTTACTACGGTTGCCGATGCCGTACATATTCCAATTATTTTATATAATGTGCCAGGTCGTACGGGTTGTCACATTGATGAAGAAGCAGTCAAAGTATTGAGTCAACATCCAAATATTTGTGGAATTAAAGAGGCAAGTGGAAATATTAGTTATGCCACAAATATTGCGCGTTATTTAAGTGATGATTTTGTGATGTATTCAGGAAATGATGACATGATTACTTCGATGATGGCACTAGGTGCTAGTGGTGTCATTAGTGTTTTGGCAAATTGTTTACCGAAAGAAACACATGAAATTGTACAGGATTATTTGGATGGAAATGTGAAGGCAAGTCTAGAAAAACAATTGAAATATTTAGATTTCATTCATGCCTTATTTATTGAAGTCAATCCAATTCCAGTAAAACAAGCATTGAATTATATGGGTAAAGATGTTGGTGGATATCGTTTGCCTTTGTGTGAAATGGATGAAAAGAATGCCAAGATTTTAAAAGCTAAAATGGAGGATTTGGGTTTATGTTAAAAATCGCAATTGTAGGTACTGGAAAGATGGGTTCGCTTTTAAAGGAAACGGCTCAAAAACAAGGTATGGAAGTGGTTCAATGTTTTGAGAAAGGAATTGATGATCAATGTATAGATGTGGATGTCGTAATTGATTTTTCGCATCCAGATAATTTAGCGAGTGTGCTTAATTTTGTGAAAACAAAAAAGTGTGCTTTAGTCTATGGAACAACGGGATTAAATGAGAATCAAATCAATAGCTTAAAACAAGTTTCAGATGAAATTCCATTATTTTATTCGGCAAATTTTTCATATGGGATTGCCGTATTTGAACAGATTCTAAAACAATTTGCGCCTTTATTAAAGAATGATTTTGATATGGAAGTACAGGAGATTCATCATAATCAAAAGCAGGATGCGCCTAGTGGTACAGCTAAGATGTTAGTGAATGCCTTAGATCCAGAAGATGAATATACTAAGGTATATGGCAGAAGTGGTTTTACAGGAAAACGCCAACATGAAATTGGAATTCACTCGCTTCGTGGAGGCACGGTTGCAGGAGAGCATACGGTGTATTTCTTTGGGGATAATGAAACGTTAGAAATCAAGCATAGTGCCAATTCACGCCAGATCTTTGTGAATGGGGCCTTAAAAGCTGCACAGTTTGTAGTCAATCAAAATGCTGGTTTATATAGTATGGAAGATATGATGTAGGAGGTATATATGGAAGCAGAACAAATTATTCGTTATATTCAAACGGCAGAAAAGAAAACGCCGGTAAAAGTATATTTTAATTCAGAAAGAGAAATTTCTTTCCCAAATTGTAAAGTCTTTGGCAATGTTGTATTTGGAGATTGGAAAGATATTGAACCCGTACTTTTAATGAATCCAGAAGTGGAATATGAAGTAGAAAACAATTGTCGTAATAGTGCCGTTCCTATGTTGGATCTAAAAGATATTCATGCACGTATTGAACCGGGTGCATTTATTCGTGAACAAGTTGAAATTGGGGATAATGCCGTTATTATGATGGGGGCCATTATTAATATTGGTGCTGTGATTGGTGAAGGTACAATGATTGATATGGGTGCTGTATTAGGTGGAAGAGCTACGGTAGGAAAACATTGTCACATTGGTGCTGGAGCCGTTTTAGCAGGTGTTATTGAACCAGCAAGTGCCACACCCGTTATCATTGAGGATGATGTTTTAGTTGGTGCCAATGCCGTAGTGATTGAAGGTGTTCATGTCGGGAAAAATGCCGTTGTAGCAGCAGGTGCAGTCGTCATTGATGATGTGCCTGAAAATGCCGTAGTTGCAGGATGTCCTGCAAGAGTCATTAAGATGAAGGATGAAAAGGCTACGCAAAAGACAAAGTTAGAGGATGCATTAAGGAATCTTTAGGGATTCCTTTTTCTTTTGGCATTACTAAAAATCGTGATTTGCACAGAAATGGGGAATGGACCTATGGAAATTAAACGAGATACGTATCTAAAACAGTTGAATTAGCGAAAAGATAATGGAAATCAGTGATATTTGTAGATGGAATAAATCATTTTTTTGATTTATACATCTATTTTTAAAATGATTAAAAAGAGTTCAAAAGAGTTTTAAATAAAGTAGATTTGCACTTTTTGTGTAGATGTATAAATATTATGGTGAGTTCATGTATTAAAATGGGTAAGGAGATTGTTATTTGATATTTATTTTGATAAAATAAGATTACTAAAAAACGTGATTTGCACGAAAATGGGGAGTGAGAGATTATGGAAATCAAACGAGATGCTTACCTACAACAGTTGATTGAGCGAAGAGATAATGGAATGATAAAGGTGATTACCGGTATTCGTAGATGTGGTAAATCCTTTTTGTTGTTTAACATTTTTAAAAGATACTTATTAGAGAGCGGTGTTGGTGTTGATCATATTATTGAAATAGCATTGGACGGTATTGAGAATGAAGAATTAAGAAATCCCAAAGTATGTTTCGAGTACATCAAAAATGCTATGAAAGATGACGGGAAGTATTATCTTCTTTTAGATGAAGTACAGTTTATGCCTAGGTTTGAGGAAGTACTAAATAGTCTACTACGCATGAGCAATATTGATGTGTATGTGACTGGAAGTAACTCAAAGTTTTTGTCCAAAGATATTGTTACTGAGTTTCGTGGCAGAGGTGACGAAATTAGAATATATCCACTTTCCTTTGCGGAGTTTTATTCAGTATATGATGGTGATTATGATGATGCTTGGGATGATTACATGGTTTACGGAGGATTACCACAAGTTGTTGGTTTTCAGAGTGAACGACAGAAAACAGATTATCTGAAGAACATTTTTACAAACGTTTATTTGAAAGATGTTGTTGAAAGAAATAAGATTCAGGGTGTAGATGAGATTGGTATCCTGGTAGATGTGCTTGCTTCTACAATTGGTGCTCCAACCAATCCTTCAAAGATTGCGAAAACTTTTGTGAGCGAGCGTCAAATGACTTATGCGAATAAAACAATTTCATACCATATTGATTGTTTGGCAGACGCATTTTTGATTTCCAAGGCAAGTCGTTACGATATTAAGGGAAGAAAGTATATAGGAGCAAATTTAAAATATTACTTTACTGATCTGGGACTAAGAAATGCTCGCCTTAATTTTAGACAGCAGGAACCAACTCATATCATGGAGAATATTGTTTATAATGAACTTCTGATTCGAGGGTATAACGTGGATGTAGGTGTTGTGGATGTTTTCGATAAAGATAAAGAAGGCAAACGTGTCCATAAGCAGTTAGAGGTTGACTTTGTGGTGAATCAAGGCAACCAGAGATATTATATTCAGGTCGCCTACGATATGAGTTCAGAAGAGAAACAAGTTCAGGAGTTCAAATCATTGCGTAATATTCCAGATTCTTTCAAAAAGATTGTCATTGTAAATGGTAGTAAGAAACCTTGGAGAAATGATGAAGGTTTTGTAATCATGGGAATGAAATATTTCCTATTGAATGTAGATAGTTTGGAATTTTAAAGTTTTAAACAGTGATTTATACATCTATTTTCAAATGATTAAAAAGAGTCCAAAAAAGTTTCAAATAAAGCTCATTTGGACTTTTTGTATAGATGTATAAATGTTAGAAAAATTTATGTGTTAAAACATAAATTATTAAAAAGTGTATATGCATATAAAATAAGATTGCTAAAAATCGTGATTTGCACGAAAATAGGGAATGGACCTATGGAAGTTAAACGAGATACATATCTAAAACAGTTGAATTTTCGGAAAGATAATGGAAATCAGTGATATTTGTATATGTGATAAATCATTTTTTTATAGATGTATAAATTTTGTGGTTGTCTTTATATTGAAATGTTATAACAATAGTTCTATAATGAAATTAAATGATATAACAATTTAATGGGAGGCAATTATGGAAATTAAAGATCCTAAAGTAGTTCATGATTATTTAAATGGTGTGATTGAAGGTGAAGATGTTAAGAAGAGTACAAAACTATATGCAGATGCTAAGACATTCTATAAGGATGTAGATTCAAGTATTTCAGATGATCAAATTATGTATGAAGTATATTCTTATGAACATGATGGTTTGTGTTATGGTTTGACGGTGATGCAGCCAGTATGTGTAAATGGAGAATGTAATGTAACGCGTGGTCATTTCCATGAAGATTTAGATTGTGACGAAATCTATTGTGGTATGGGTGGAGAAGGTTTTCTTTTATTGATGGATGAAGACTATCATTGTCATGCAGAGAAAGTATATTGTGGAAGTGTACACTATATTGATGGTCATTTGGCACATCGACTTGTGAATACGGGAAATAGTGAGTTGAAAGTACAATGTATGTGGCCAAGTCATGCGGGTCATGATTATAAGCGTGTAGAAGAGCATCCTTTTACTGTAAGAGTGTTTAAGCAAAACGGTGAATTGAAAGTGGAGGAAGAATGAGTTATCTAAATTTTAAATCGGAATATGATCGTTTTCCTAAAACGACAATAAAAAATCACAGTGCGTTTCATGGGTATGATGCAATCTATCAGGAGTTAAATGAGAAAATTAATAATAGGAGTGTTGTAGTCTTTGATTATTATCCAGGTGTAGACGAAGAGGAAGTATATGAATTCATCAAACTATTCAATTTTTCTTTGGAAATCAACATGCATGATATTTTTAAAGATGGCAAAACTATGACCGAACAAATGAAATATAATCTAACGGATGATCGTGTGTTTGGTAAGATGTATTATGGTGATCTTGTGGATTTTATGGATGAAGATAAATTAGAAAAAGCTAAAAATAAGGTGAAAGAACATCATGGTTCTACTATCATTTATGGAGTTGGTGCTGGTTTAGTAAGTCATGGTGATGTGTATGTCTACTTTGATATGGCTAGATGGGAAATTCAACTTCGTTATCGTAAAGGGATGGCAAATTATAATTGTGATAATTTCGATGAAGATATCTTAAAGAAATATAAGCGTGGTTATTTTATTGAATGGCGTATTGCCGATAAACATAAGGCTGAACGGTTTAATTGTTTTGATTATGTAGTGGATACAAATAAATCAAACGATCCAAAGATGATTTCGAGTGATGCATTTATCGAAAGTTTAAAACAATTGGCTCAAAAACCATTTCGTACTGTACCATACTTTGATCCAGGTGTATGGGGTGGTCAATGGATGAAGGAAGTTTGTAACTTAGACAAGGATCAGCCCAATTATGCATGGAGCTTTGATGGTGTGCCAGAAGAAAATAGTATTCTATTTGATTATGATGGAATTACTGTAGAACTTCCGGCTATGGATCTAGTATTGTATCAACCAAAAGAATTATTGGGAGAACAAGTCTATTCGCGTTTTGGAGCTGAATTTCCTATTCGTTTTGACTTTCTAGATACGATGGAAGGACAAAATCTTTCTTTACAAGTACATCCATTAACGGAATATATTAAAAAGAATTTTGGCATGAGCTATACGCAAGATGAGAGTTATTATATTTTAGATGCCAAGGAAGATGCCCATGTTTATTTAGGTCTAAAAGAAGATATTCAACCCAATGAAATGATTTCTGATTTAGAGTCTGCGCAACGTGGTGAAATTGTATTTGATGCCAATAAGTATATTAATAAGTTTCCGGCAAAGAAACATGATCACTTCTTGATTCCAGCAGGAACTTGTCATTGTTCCGGAAAGAATGCGATGGTTCTAGAAATTAGTGCAACACCATATATCTTTACTTTTAAATTGTGGGACTGGCAAAGACTAGGTTTAGATGGACTTCCTCGACCTATTAATATTGAACATGGTAAACATGTCATTCAATGGGATCGTACTACAGAATGGGTCAAAGAACACTTAGTGAATGCGATTTATGAAGTAAAAGAAGATGGAAATGATTGTAAGATTGAGCATACGGGTCTTCATGAATTAGAATTCATTGAAACAAGAAGATATACAATCAACAATGATTCATTGCACAAAACACATGGTACAGTGAATATGTTGAATTTAATTGATGGAAAGAGTGCAGTAATTGAAGGAAATTTTGAACCGTTCATTGTGCATTATGCAGAAACCTTCATTATTCCTGCAAGTATCAAGGAATATACAATCAAGCCTTATGATTGTGATGAAGTGAAAGTATTAAAGGCATATGTAAGAAATTAAAAAGTGACAGCCTAAATGGTTGTCATTTTGTGTTTTCGCTTTTGTGCATACATTCTTTGATCGGTGATTTGCAGGATTCTTGATAATGAAGTCTTTTCAGATTTATTAATATGAAAAGTTCCAATAAACGAGCTATAATATCATTTTCACAAATTCACATATATATTGATCACCCACATCATGTCCAAAATGATCATTTACATATTTTAAGTGATCTAAGTCACGATAACACAAAGTTTCGGATATTTTATAATCTAAAATTTTCTGTATTTCATCCTTAAAATAATAGCGATTACCATCTTGCGTTGATGTATCAATTCTAGCTTGTTGATTGTGTAATATCATGAATGAAGTGAGCGTAAGATAATTTATCTTCCCATTCCATACTAATTGTGACAATGTGATAGTATCGGTTGTCTTTATCTTTCATGTTCTATTCACAAGGATTATTTATATTTCTTGTAAAGTGTGGATATATCCCTGTGAATCGCATAAAATATTATTTATCTCGTAAAAAGCGAACGAGTTTAAGGGAAAATGACCTTAAACATATTGACTTTCCCTTATTTTTGATTATGATTTAAGGGAAACAAGACGCTTTAAGGGAAAAATGAAAGACAGGTGTTTAAATAATGAGACCGTTTAACTATTCAAAAATCAAAGAAGATAAGTGGGATTCAGAAATTCTTGGTCTCATAGCAGCAATATACAAGTTTGCAGGGAAACAAGAACTATATCTAAAGCAAAGACCAGACGAGTTGGAGAAACTTGTGGAGATAGCAAAGATTCAGAGTACCGAGGCTTCAAATTCGATAGAGGGTATTGTAACAACCAATACAAGAATTAAGCAGTTGGTGGAACAGAAGACCACACCAAAGAATAGAGATGAAGAGGAAATCGCAGGATACCGTGATGTATTAAATATCATCCATGAGAGTTTTGATACGATTCCTATTACACAAAACTATATTTTACAGTTGCATAAAATACTGTGCAGCCATATGAATAATCCACTCGCTGGGCGAACCAAGAATGTACAGAATTATATTAGTGCCACATATCCAGACGGACGTACGGAGGTGCTGTTTACACCATTGGCACCATTTGAAACACCAGAGGCTCTTGATAGAATCTGTGAAGAATACAACAGGGTAATTGGAAATTATGAGGTGGAGCCATTATTGGCTATTCCTATTTTTATACATGATTTTCTGTGTATCCATCCATTTAATGATGGTAACGGCAGAATGAGCAGATTGCTTACAACTCTGCTACTTTATCGTAGTGGATTTTATGTGGGTAAGTACATCTCGCTTGAAGCCAAAATTGCAAAGAATAAGGATTTGTATTATGAGGCTTTGGGTCATTCACAGGATGGCTGGCATGAAGGAGAAGAGGACGCAGTTCCTTTTATCAAATATTTACTTGGAACATTTCTTGCTGCTTACAAAGATTTTGAAGACCGATTTGAAATTGTAGAAGAAAAACTTCCGGCAATTGAGATGGTTCGTAAAGCTACACAGCAAAGGATTGGAAAATTCAATAAACAAGATATTCGAGAACTATGCCCGGCACTCAGTGTGAGTTCGATAGAAGGTTCACTTCGTAAGCTTGTAGCAGAAGGAGAACTTCGCAGGGAAGGCAGAGGGAAATCTACATTTTATATTAGATTAAAATAAGAATCAGCCCGATTTCGTTTTTAGAACATGTTCCCGTGTACGAAAAATGGGCATTTTATTGTTACAAAAAAGAGAGGAGCTGAACTCCATAAGCGATAAAAATCACTTACTCGTTACAGCCCCTTTCTTAGCTTTTTAATGCATTTAGCTCTTCTTGGGTTAAAGCTCTAAATTCACCTAGTGGTAAATCATTTAGTTTTAAAGGACCAAATTCAATACGTTGAAGATAGGTAACTGTACAATTTGCCTTTTCAAACATTCTTTTGACTTGGTGGAATTTTCCTTCATGAATCGTAAGATACGCTTTGTTTGTATCTAATATTTCTAATTTAGAAGGGGCTGAAGTAAATTCTTCAAATTCCATAGGTTGATTAAAGAAGTCTACGGCATTTTCTGGTAGCGTTCCATCAAATTCAACATAGTATTTTTTATCTACATGTTTTTTTGGTGACAAGACTTCATGTGTTAATTTACCATCATTACTAATGAGTAATAATCCTTCTGTATCTACATCCAATCTTCCAACTGGATATAGATCGTGTCTTTGGCTTTGAACAAGTTCCATGACTGTAGGATAGACCATATCTTCTGTAGCACTCACATAGCCTTGTGGTTTATTCAGAATGTAATATTCGAATTCTACATAGCTTACAGGCTCATCATCTACGCAGACTCTATCATCGTCTTTTACGTTGTAGTCTGCTTTTTTGATTGTTTCATCATTAATGGTAACCCAGCCATTTTTTATTAATTTTTTTACATCGTTTCTTGTGCCAAACCCCATATGAGATAAATATTTGTCAAGTCTCATTGATAACGCCATCCTTTCGCATATTTATTTTTTAATGATCCTTTAGAGAGTTTCGCAAAACCTAAAGAGAAGTGATTTACACAAACAAGACTCCATCCTGATGTCTTTGAATCTAAATCCTTTACATCAAGAGTTTCACCTTTTAAGTATTTAATTACACGCTCATCTTCAATTGAGAAGTTTAATACATTTTTAAATTGTTCAGGACAAAGGGCAAGGGCAAGGCTTTGTGCTGGCTCAAAATGTTTACCTTTTAATTGACCTAATAATAAGCCTGATCTAAGTACGCGATAGCCTTTATAGGCTTGAAAATCTGTATTTAACCAAATAACCTTATCTTTTTTGACTTTGATTGTGCCTTTATTTAATTTAACCAATCTTAAAAAATCTGTTACACAATCATCCAATTTATCACTTGGTTCAAGCCTTGTTTTTTTGCGCTTTGTTTCTCCATCTTTGACAAGTAAAGCCACAAAGTGACCTTCTCCCTTGATTTTATGGGGATATAAACGAACACATTCTTCCATATTTATGCCTGGCATCATTCCATCTATTTTTTTAATGGGAACAAGATGTAGCTCTGGATGCTTGTCTAATACGTCTTGAATGACCTCTTCATTTTCATGAATCGAAAAAGTACAAGTGGAGTACACAATGGATCCTCCCGGCTTTAACATGGATACAGCCGCATTTAAAATGTTTTTTTGAATAGGTGGATAGAATGTATCATCTTTTTCAATCCAGCTTTTAATTAAGTCGGGTTCTTTACGAAACATGCCCTCACCACTACATGGAGCATCCACTAGAATCTTATCGAATGTTTCTGGATAGTGTTGTTCCATATTTGTCAAATCTTCACTGGTAACCCATGCATTGTCACATCCGAATAATTCGATGTTCTTTAAGAGGCCTTGGCATCTTGAAGAACTGATATCATTTGAAATTAAAAGTCCAGTATGATTGAGTTTTGTGGCAAGCTTTGTGCTTTTTCCACCAGGAGCTGCACACGTATCTAGTACAACGTCATTTTCGTTAATTGGAAGCACATGTGCTGGTAACATAGCACTTGGTTCTTGAAGATAGTAAAGGCCTGCATAATAGTAGGGGTGTTTACTTGGTTTATCTTCACTTGAATAATAGAAGCCATCATTTGTCCATGGGATGGGTTTTAGTTTAAAAGGAGAAATCTTTAAGAATTCTTCAACAGAAATCTTAAGTGTATTAACTCTTAATCCATAATATCTTTCATGATCAAAACTTTGTAGATAGTCTTCATATTCATCTTGAAGAAGTTCTTTCATTTGTTCTTTAAATTTAACTGGAAGTTCCATTATAGATCAAAAGCCTTTCCTAAAGCTTGAACCGCTTTAACTTTGTCTTTCTTTTCAATCGTTAATGAAATGGAAATTTCACTTGATGTGATCATATAATATTTAATATTATTTTCACTTAAGATGTTTAATACTTTACTCGCAATACCTGAATGTGTAGAAATTCCAAGTCCTACTAAAGACAATTTGATATATCCAAGCATTTGATGTACAGGATATTCTTTTGATGCATTTTCCATGATTTGATTACTTTGTTCTTCGGAACAATATAAAGTAAAGTTGGCAAGGCCTTCATCGTCTAATTGTTGTGAAATTGTATCAAGGTTGATATTTAAATCGGAAATCATTTTAAATAGTTTTCCTAAATAAATACCATCGTTAGGTAAGTGCATAAAGCGCATGATCGCATAGTCGTCTTTTACACTTAAACCTGTAATTGGCATATCTTCTAATTCTTTATGCATAATCCAAGTTCCTTTCTCTAAATCTGTTTCCAATGCTTTTCCTAAGAAAAGGGGAACATTATATTTACTAGCAAGTTCGACGCTTCGAGTCTCTAATACGCCAGCACCTAAACAGGCCATCTGCATCATTTCTTCATAAGAAATTGATTTTAGTTTCTTAGCACGCGTATATAATCGTGGATCTATTGTGTAGACACCTGCAACATCTGTAAAGATATGGCATTGATAGTTTAGTTTTGCGGCAATCGCAACGGCTGTTGTATCACTTCCCCCACGACCTAAAGTAGTAATATCTCCATATTCAGTAGCGCCTTGAAAGCCGGCTACGACAACAACTTTTCCTTGGTCTAAATGAGATTGAATTGTGGTTGTATCAATATCTTTGATCAAAGCACGAGAATGGTGCTTGCTAGTAAGAAAACCTGCTTGATAGCCAGTTAAACTGATCGCATCCACACCGAGCGCATTCATCGCAATCGCAAGAAGTGTAATTGTTTGTTGTTCACCCGTAGATAATAAACTATCCAATTCTCTTTTATTTGGATTGTTTGTGACACTATGAGCTAATTCTATTAATTTATTTGTGGTTTTTCCCATGGCACTGGCAACAATGACTAGATTGTGACCTTGTTCTTTCATGTGTTTGGCATGAAGCGCAATGGCCTGAATCTGTTCAATGGTTCCAACGCTGGTTCCACCATATTTTTCAACTATATTCATAATCTATTTTCTCCAACTACAGTATTTTAACATATAAAAAGCTGTCTTAGACAGCTTTTATTCCATTAATATATACATTTTTAATTGTGTTATTCAAATCAATCAAACTTTTTGTACAAATAATAAAGTCAGCATCTTTACCAGTTTTAATAGAACCAACTCGATTGTCTAAATGTAAGATTTTTGCTGGATTGATTGTGATAGCTTTGATTGCTTCATTTTCAGGTAGTCCTGCTTTACGGGCTAGGGCTGCATTGATTGGAAGATATTGTTGGGGATTGAATGGGGAATCGGTTGTGATCGCAAATAAGATGCCTTTTTCATACATTTTATTTGGTGTCTCAAATGAATCGTTGGCACATTCAAACTTATCTTTGTGACAAAGACTTGGTCCACAAATACATGGAAAACCACTTTCTTTGATTTGGTCTAGAATCACTTGTGAATCGGTCGCATGATCTAAAGTAATTTCAATATCATATTCTTTTGCGATACGAATGGCGGTCAACATATCATCAGCTCTATGAGCATGACACTTTAATGGGATTTCTTTTTTGATGACTGGAATCATAGCTTCAAGCTTTTGATCATAATCTACATCTTTGCCTGCTTCTTTTTTCATCATGTATTCTTTTGTCTTAGCTAGAGTTTCTCTCAGTAATGCGCTGATTTGCATACGTGTATCAATATTTTTTCCTCTATAGCAATTTTTTGGGTTTTCGCCAAAGGCTGCCTTCATCGCAATTGGATTTTGAATAGTCATTTCATCAATACAATTTCCTTTTGTCTTATACGCAAAGAAAGTTCCACCAATGACATTAGCACTACCAGGTCCTGCAGCTACTGTTGTGATACCTGCTTCTAATGCAGTTTGTACAGTTTCATCCATTGGATTACATCCATCAATACCACGCATGTTTGGTGTAATTGGATTTGTGATTTCATTTAAATCATTGCCTTCAAAACCAATAGCCGTTTCTTCCATACCCAAATGACAATGGGCTTCAACCATGCCTGGATATACATTGAATCCTGTAAGATCTTGTGTGTCTTCATTGTTTTGGGGTTCTAAATTTTTTCCAATCTCTGTAAATACACCTTTATCTACTCTAAAATCACCAATGAAAGGATCTTGTTCCATGGTATAAATAGTGGCGTTTTTAAAAAGCATTAAGCGGCCTTCTTTCCATCTACATATACTGCCGTAATTTCATTTTGAGTGTCTAGAATGTTCTTTGTACAAATCACAAAGTCAGCGTCTTTACCAACTTTAATAGATCCAACACGATTATCTAAACCTAAAATCTTAGCTGGGTTGATTGTGATGGCTTTAATGGCTTCATATTCTGGTAGACCCGCCTTTGCGGCTAAAGCAGCACTTAAAGATAGATATTGTTGAGGAATAACTGGAGAGTCGGTAATGATAGAGAATAAGATACCTGCTTTATAGAGTTCGTTTGGTGTTTCAAAAGACATATTCGCAAGTTCAAATTTTGATTTGTGAGTTAAGGCAGGTCCACAAATACATGGAAAACCACTTTCTTTGATTTGAGGAAGAATACATCTTGCATCTGTAACATGATCTAATGTAATCTTGATATTTTCTTCTTTTGCGATACGAATAGCCGTTAAGATATCATCGGCTCTATGAGCATGACACTTTAATGGAAGTTCTCTTTTGACAACAGGAATCATGGCTTCAAGCTTTTGATCATAAGCTACATCTTTTCCAGTTTCTTTTTTAGCTAAGTATTCCTTTGTCTTTTCTAATGTTTCTCTTAATAATGCACTGATTTGCATACGCGTATCAATTTTCTTACCTTGATAACAACACTTAGGATTTTCACCAAAGGCTGCCTTCATCGCAATTGGATTTTGAATGGTCATTTCATCAATACAATTTCCTTTTGTTTTATACGCAAAGAAAGTTCCACCAAGTACGTTAGCACTACCAGGACCAGCTGCAACGGTAGTAACACCACCTTTTAATGCGGATTCAATGGTTTCATCCATTGGATTACATCCATCTATACCGCGCATGTTGGGTGTAATTGGATCTGTAATTTCATTGACATCATCGCCTTCAAAACGAATGGCTGTTTCTTCCATACCTAAATGACAATGACTTTCAACTAAACCAGGGAATACATATAGACCATTTAAATCTTGTACTTCTTCATCTTTTGGATTCAAATCTTTTCCTATTTCGGTAAATACACCCTTATCGATTTTAAAATCGCCTACAAAAGGTTCTTGTTCCATTGTATAAATTGTTGCGTTTTTAAATAACATTATGCTTCCTTCTTTCCATTGACATATACTGTCTTAATTTCATTTTGTGTATCTAATATATTTTTTGTGCAAACGACAAAGTCTGCATCTTTACCAACTTTAATAGATCCAATACGATCATCTAGTTTTAAAATTTTAGCTGGATTGATTGTGATGGCTTTAATAGCTTCATATTCTGGTAGTCCTGCCTTATGTGCTAGAGCGGCACTTAAGGATAAGTATTGTTCGGGTACGACAGGAGAGTCTGTGATAATGCAGAATGGAATACCGGCTTTATAGAATTCATTGGCTGTTTCAAAAGACATATTTTTTACTTCGTACTTTGATTTATGCCCTAAACAAGGTCCTAAAATACATGGAAAACCACTCTCTTTAATTTGTGGAATAATGCTTCTTCCATCTGTTACATGATCTAATGTCACTTCAATATCATATTCTTTCGCAATACGAATCACAGTTAAAATATCATCGGCTCTATGACAATGACATTTTAATGGCATTTGTTTTTTAAGAACAGGAATCATGGCTTCAAGTTTTTGATCATAGTCTACATCTTTACCTGATTCTTTTTTCTGAATGTATTCTTTTGTCTTAGCAAGAGTTTCTCTAAGTAGAGCACTGATTTGCATACGTGTATCAATTTTCTTTCCCTTATAACAACGCTTAGGATTTTCTCCAAATGCAGCCTTCATTGCCAAAGGATTTTGAATTGTCATTTCATCAATACAACGACCTGCAGTTTTATACGCAAAGAAAGTTCCACCGATGACATTAGCACTTCCAGGACCAGCCGCAACGGTAGTCACTCCACTTTTTAAGGCCAACTCAATGGTTTCATCCATTGGATTGCATCCATCAATACCGCGAATATTGGGTGTGATTGGATCTGTTACTTCATTTCCATCTTCCCCTTCAAAACCAATGGAAGAACATACCATACCTAGATGGCTATGAGCATCAATGAGTCCAGGAAATACGTAGAGTCCATTTAAATCTTGTACATCTTCACCTTCATTAGCTGTCAAATTTTTTCCTACTTGTGTAAATACACCTTTATCGATTCTAAAATCCTCTACAAAAGGGTCTTGTTCCATTGTATAAATTGTCGCATTTTTAAATAACATTACACAGCCTTCTTTCCATCGATATAAACGGATTGAATTTCATTTTGTGTATCAAGAATATTTTTAGTACAAATAATAAAGTCGGCGTCTTTACCAACTTTAATCGAACCGATTCGATTATCTAATTTTAAAATCTTAGCTGGATTGATTGTGATGGCTTTGATTGCTTCATATTCATCCATACCTTCTTTTGCGGCAAGAGCAGCACATAAAGATAAATATTGTTCTGGAATAACTGGAGAATCGGTTGTGATGGAAACTAGAATTCCAGCTTTATTTAGTACGCCTGGTGTTTTAAAGGATTTTGATTTCAATTCAAATTTTGTCTTATGACCAAAACTAGGACCACAAATACATGGATATCCACTTTCTTTGATCTGTTCAACAATACATCTTGCATCCGTCGCATGATCTAGAGTGACTTCAATATCATATTCTTTTGCAATACGAATGACAGTCAAAATATCATCGGCTCTATGGGCGTGGCACTTCAATGGTAATTCTTTTTTGACAACAGGAATCATGGCTTCTAGCTTTTGATCATAAGCGACATCTTTACCAGCTTCTTTTTTAGCTAGGTATTCCTTTGTCTTTTCTAATGTTTCTCTTAAAAGAGCACTGATTTGCATACGCGTATCAATTTTCTTATCCTTATAACAACGCTTAGGATTTTCACCAAAGGCTGCTTTCATCGCAATTGGATTTTGAATTGTCATTTCATCAATACAATTTCCTTTAGTCTTATACGCAAAGAAAGTTCCACCAAGTACGTTAGCACTACCAGGACCAGCTGCAACGGTAGTAACACCACCTTTTAATGCAAGTTCTACGGTTTCGTCCATTGGATTGCATCCATCAATACCGCGCATATTTGGTGTAATTGGATCTGTGATTTCGTTGACATCATCACCTTCAAAGCGAATGGCTGTTTCTTCCATACCTAGATGGCAATGACTTTCAACTAAACCAGGAAATACAAAGAGTCCATTTAAATCTTGTACATCTTCACCTTCATTAGCTGTTAAATTTGTTCCTACTTCTGTAAATACACCTTTATCGATTCTAAAATCACCTACAAAAGGGTCTTGTTCCATTGTATAAATGGTTGCGTTCTTGAATAACATATAATCACCTCTAGAATCTATTGTATCACGTTGTGAAAAATATTACATATAAGATGAAAATGTTTTGTAAATGAAACCCATTTGTTTTTCAAGTTCTTATTCTATATAATGATTCTTGGTGAGTTTATGAAAAAGGTAAAAAGAAAAGTGAATAGAGAAAGAATCGCAATTGTCGTGTTGATTCCAGTGGTTTGTATCGCATTATTGATTGCGAATTTTACAAGTATTCGATTGAGTATTAAGGGATATCATAAAGAGGATAAGAAAGTTGTATTAAAATTAGAAAAAGATGACATCAAAGATATCTTGGACTATGATCAAACTATTGATATTTCAAAGTGGGATAAGGTTGAAAATGATTCGCATTATTTATTGTATGATGAATATTACAGGGCTTCAAAAAAGAGTGTGAAGAAAGTTGTTTATTATATTGATTCTTACTATGAAAGAATGGAAGATTTGAATTATTTAGGATATACAAAAGATGTATTGTTTAAGAATTCAGATATATATACCATTTCAAATTTGGATACATTGATCTCGGCTAGTGTACCTTATAAAAAGGCAAAGAAATATTTGGCAATTAAAGGGGCATAAATCAAAGATATCAAGGAATATGTAGATTCTGGATTCAAACCATTAAAAGCTGTATTAACCGTTTCTTATCCAGGCATTGATTCAAGTAAGCGTGATGATCGTACATATACCATTGAGGATCCCGCAAATATATTGGTTTTAATTAAGAATGGTTTTAGTGTTCCAAGTGATTATGTACCAAGTGATTTAAGAGATGTAAATATTCCTTATGAAAGTGAAGTGGGGCAATTAAGAGATTGCGCGGCAACTGCACTTGAAAATATGTATAAGGATGGCTTGAAACAAGGGTATAGTATTGCGATTAAGAGTTCGTATCGTTCTTATAAAACGCAATTAGCTGTTTATAATGAATATTTTGCGATGTATGATGCGGCTTATGCGGCAAGTTTAGTGTCTGTTCCAGGATCAAGTGAACACCAATGCGGATTGAGTGTGGATCTAACAAGTCAAAGTGTAATGGATGGAACGTATGGGACATTTGGGGAAACACCAGACTATAATTGGGTTGAAGAAAATGCCTATAAATATGGATTTATTTTGCGTTTTCCAGAAAATGCAGGTGATAGAACAGGCGCTACAAATGAGCCATGGCATTTTAGATATGTAGGAAAAGAAGCCGCTAAAGAAATTCATGATAAAGGATGGATCTTAGAGGATTATATTGAGCATCATGGATTTGCATATAATTTGCGTTTGAATTGACGCATATAAAGGAATTAGTTTAAACTGACTGTGGTGATGATCATGTGGTTAGGATTACTAATTCCTTTTTTTGGTACTACTTTAGGCTCAGCCATTGTGTACTTTATCAAAAATAAAAAGAATGAACTTTTATCTAGATGCTTTTCAGGTATTGCCTCTGGTGTCATGGTGGCTGCTAGTATTTGGTCTTTATTGATTCCAGCGATGGAACAAGAAAAGAATATTTTGATTATTGTACTTGGTATATTCTTAGGAGCTTTATTACTTCTTTTCTTAGATTGTATTGTTCCTCATATGCATCCTGGAACAAATGATGAAGAGGGAAAAGAATCGCATTTTAAGAAAACGACAAAGCTAGTATTTGCGGTGACTTTGCATAATATTCCAGAAGGAATGGCTGTTGGTATAGTACTAGCACAAGCGCTTCGAACAGGAAGTATATATGCGGCTTTAGCTTTATCCATTGGAATTGCGATACAAAATTTTCCGGAAGGCGCTATTTTATCTTTACCCTTAAAGAGCAATGGCTTTTCAAAACATAAGGCATTTTTGATAGGTTCATTATCGGGTATTGTAGAACCTATATTTGGCTTTTTCACAATTTTATTTTCAAATTGGATCTTACAATGTTTACCGTTTTGTTTAAGTTTTGCGGCAGGGGCCATGTTGTTTGTGGTGATTGAAGAACTTGTTCCTGAAATGGCTCAAGGAAAACATTCGAATCTTCCAACAATTTCTTTCTTGTTTGGATTTTGTGTGATGATGGTATTGGATGTAATTTTAGGATAAGCTTTCAATTTTTTCAGAAAAGAGTTAAAATTATTTTACATTATGTAGAAGACCAATATGGAATTCTGCATTTTCTTTTGGGAAGGGTGAAGGCGTTGGAAAGCACAGATTTATTAAAGGGAAGCATATGGAAATCAATATTGATATTTTCTTTACCATTACTGGTTGGAAATTTATTTCAACAATTATACAATACAGTCGATTCATATGTGGTAGGAAACTTTGTCAGTTCACATGCCCTTGCCGCCGTAGGACAATCGACTTCCATCATTAATATGTTAGTTGGATTCTTTATGGGATTATCAACGGGTGCTGGTGTTGTGATTGCACAATATTTTGGAGCCAAAGAAACAAAGAAGATGCAGGACTCCATTCATACATCTTTAGCTTTAACTTTAGTTTTATGTGTCTTATTCACAATATTGGGTATTGCCCTTTCTAAACCCATTTTAGTTATGATTGGTTCTCCTAAAGAAGTTTTACCTTTGGCCGTGATCTATCTTCAAATTTATTTTGCGGGTGTGTCCTTTTCATTAATTTATAATATGGGAGCCGGAATTTTAAGAGCTTTGGGCGATAGTAAAAATCCGTTGATTTACTTAGTCGTATCGAGTTTAGTCAATATTGTATTAGACTTTGTGTTTGTGATCTACTTTCATTTAGGTGTTGCCGGTGTTGGTATTGCGACAACACTTGCACAGCTTGTTTCAGCTATTCTAGTCATGCATGAATTGATGCATACAGATAAAGAGTATAAGGTATATATTTCTAAGATTCGTTTTTCAAAGCCCATTCTATCAAGGATTATTTCGATTGGAATACCGGCAGCCCTACAAAATAGTATTGTTTCTTTTTCCAATGTGATTGTTCAATCGTATATTTCTAAATTTGGATCGGCTGCTGTTGCAGGATATAGTACAACTACAAAATTAGATGGTTTCTTGCAGCTTCCAATTCAAAGCTTCTCGATGGCTATCACAACGTTTGTAGGACAGAATTATGGGGCTCAAAACTATAAGCGTGTAAGAAAAGGCTTGTATACAACATTATTGATGTGTGAAATAATCATCGCATTAGGAGCCTTCTTGATTTATACAAATGGAGAGTTCTTAGTTGGATTATTCTCACAAGATAAAGATGTGATTGTAGCTGGTGTGACTATGATTTCTGTCTTTGCGCCAGGCTATATCTTCCTTCCTTTATCTCATATTACTGCAGGTGCTTTAAGGGGTGTTGGTTTATCGAAAATACCAATGTATTCGATGATTTTATGTTTCGTTATTTTAAGACAAGTCTATTTATTTGTGGCAACACAATTTAGTTCAGAATTAATTACTGTATTCTTAGGTTGGCCATTGACATGGATCGTAAATGCAGCATTATTAATGGGGTATTATCATATATATTCAAAAAAATTAGTAAGAGGCGATATTTATTAATCGTCTCCTTTTTATACCCTTGAACAGTAAGTTTTAAATGGGTATAATGGGTATAACAAACGGTAGGTGATTGAATATGGATCAAAATACAATAGAGCGTATTGCTGAAATTGAGCGTGAGATAGCTGTTTTACCGGCTGGCGGCGTTTCTAAAAAGAATGTACATGGTAATATTTATTATTATCATAGAATCACTCAGAACGGGAAGCGAATAGAAAATTATGTAAAAGCAGATGAAGTTGATGAACTTATATCGAATATTGAGAAAAGGAAAAAATTAGAAAAGGAATTAAAAAAATTAAAACAATGTATGCCTAAAGAAAAAAATCTTGATTTTAAGACAAAGGTGCTTGTTGGGGATAGATTAAAATCTTTAGTTTCTGTTATACGAAACTATAAAAAAAGAGAATGTATTCAAATGCTTAGAGATTATATCTTCGAAGACATAGCTGATAAAGTGTTTATATTGTATGGATTAAGACGAACTGGAAAAACCACATTGATTCGTCAGATTATTTTAGAATTGTCTGAATCTGATTTTAATAAGGCTGCATTTATTCAAGTTACATCAAGAGATTCCTTATCCGATATTGACGAAGATCTTAGACTATTAGAAAAAAATGGATATAAATATGTATTTTTGGATGAAGTGACATTGATGGAAGATTTTATTGAAGGGGCTTCTTTATTTTCTGATATATATGCCAGTAGTGGAATGAAAATTGTTCTTTCTGGCACAGATTCACTTGGCTTTGCGTTTTCTAAAGAAGAACAATTATATGATCGATGCATTATGCTACATACTACATTTATTCCCTATAGAGAATTTGAAAATGTACTTGGTATATATGGGATTGATGAGTATATACGTTATGGTGGAACAATGAGTCTTGGTGGAATTAATTATAATGTGAGCACGCCATTTTCAAATATTAAAGATACAGAAGAGTATATTAATACGTCAATCGCGAAGAACATCCAACATTCTTTAAAGATGTATCAATATGGGGGTCATTTTCGTCAGCTTTTAGATTTATATGAAAAAGGAGAGCTTACGAATGTGATTAATCGAGTAGTAGAAGATATGAATCATAGATTTACTAAAAGTGTTGTAGAAAGTACATTTAAATCTCACGATATAGGAGTCACTGCCAATAATTTATTGAGGGATAGAGTGAATCCAATAAATATTCGAAAACATATGGAACTAGATAAGGTGACTCTGGGAATAAAGAATATGCTTGATATTTTAAATAAGGAAGAACAAAGTATTGATATTAGTGATGTGCATATGACTCAAATTAAAGAGTATCTGGCGATATTGGACTTAATAAAAGAAATAGATTTAGAATATTTACCAGAAGTAAACCAGAAGAGTAAAATTATAGTGGTTACACAGCCTGGTTTAAGATATGCACAAGCCGAAGCCATTGTTGAAAATCTTCTTTTAGACGAAAAATTCCAAGAGCTAGATATCCAAAAAAGGACATATATTTTAGAACGCTTGCTGAGTGAAATTCGTGGCAGAATGATGGAGAATATAGTTCTTTTAGAAACAAAACTCGCAAAAAAAGATAAACATGTTTTTAAATTGCAATTTCCAATTGGTGAGTTTGATATGGTTGTGCAAGATCCAAAAACATTATCATGTGAAATATATGAAATAAAATACAGTAAGGAACGAGCATGTGAACAATATCGACATATAAATGATGAAGAAAAGTGTGCGATGACGACACATCGATATGGCAATATTACCGGAAGGTATGTGATTTATCGTGGAGAAAATACAGAAATGGATACTATTCAGTATTTAAATGTTGAAAACTATTTAAAAAGTTTGTAGAAAACAAGGTAAGGGGCGAGATTTAGTAGAGTCTCGCCTTTTTTCTTTGTTTTGAATTGGGAATATTTAATTCCTTTCGATATTTTGATATGGTTCTTCTGGATGCGTAGAGTTCCATATTTTTAAGTTCTTCTACAATTTCTTCATCTTGTAGAGGATTTTCTGAATCTTCCACTTCAATCAATAATTGAATGGCCTTTTGAATAGAGTCTTTACTGCTTCCTTTGTGTGTCTTTGAAATAAATAAATCTTTCACAGGATACATATGATTATTAAATTCATAATATTTATCACTTAAAGTTCGAGAGACTGTTGAAATTGAATAGCCCGATTCTTCAGCAATTTCTTTAAGTGTGCATTCTTTTAAATCATCTTGAAATAGAAAATAATTCTTTTGATGGGTAATTAAGATATTTGCGAGTAAAAGAATGGTTTTATTTCGACGGTTGATACTATCTATATAGAACTTAGCTTCATTTAAATATTTTTTAGCTTCTTTTGACAATTTAACTTCTTCAGAATGAATTGTTAGATTTCCCATTTCTTTGGGGATAATTTTTAATTGATCTTCATCAATTTCAATTGTGAATTCAGGTAGAATTAGATTTGTTGTACTTTCCGTATCATATTCACTGCAAGGAAATGGATTGCACTCTTGCATGTGAGCTAATTCATCAAATACAGCTTCGTAAGATATATCTAGGGATTCTGAAATCGTGTAGAAATCTTTTTCTTCAAGTTCTTTTGAATAATCTTTTAGAATCGTGTATGCGACTGTATAGTCTTTTGTTTTTAATTGAATCATTAAAGAATCAATACTGTTTTTAGCAGCCACACCAATAGGTTCAAAGGTTTGAATGAAAGAGAGTGTTTCTTCAAATTGGGCTTTAGTGCATTTTAAGTCCGATAGGACAGTTTGGATATCTTGATCAAAGAAACCATGACTATCTAAGGATTCAATAATATAATTGGCAATGGGTTCATTGTATTTTTTGGTGCTTGTATGCAGCTGCAAATAAAGTTCATCCTTTAGACTCGGTTTATTGGATATACCGGCTTCAAGATATTGTTGGATATCTTGACTGGGAGTGTATTCTAAAAAGGGATTGTTTTGACTGACATTATATAAAAGATCGGATAAAGTCTGTCGATCTTTACTTAATATTTCAAGATGGGACTTTAAACCTGTTGTCATATGCAATGTCTGTTTGTAGGTGTGTTTATAAATCAAGTTTTGTTTCATATATATATGTTAACATATAATGTGTTATAATAATTTAACAAATTGAGAATCAAACAAATGAATCATATATATTAATTCATTAATAGGTGAGTAGATAATTAAAATGGAAGGAGATAGGAAGTATTTTTAAAGGTGGTTACTTCTTGATGGGACAAACATGATAGAAAAAATATTGGCATATATTTTAGAGTGCTGTAATAATAATGAATTTGCTCAGACAACGGTTGTGAATATGAGTGAAAATCTAAAGATCGGTCGTTCGCAGGTGTCGGTTGTATTAAATAAATTAGTAAAAGAAAATAAATTGGTGCGTATTGAATCAAAGCCGTTTTGTTTCATATCCGTCGAGTATTTAAAAGAAAAGGCAATTCCTTTTAAGGGTAGTGTATATGCAAGTTTAGATGATTTATTATCAAATCAGGAAAAGAAGGATTTTGAAAAACTAGTGGGTATGAATCATTCTTTGGCTCAAACTGTTAAACAATGTAAAGCTACTATTTCGTATCCTCCTAATGGTTTACCTATGTTACTTTATGGGCCTACAGGAACAGGTAAGTCTTTAATTGCAAAGTTGACGTATGAGTGGGCAAAAAATCAGGGCGTCATTTCAAAAGATGGACAGTTTGTACAGGTCAATTGTAGTGAATATGCCAACAACCCTGAATTATTAACGGCCAACTTATTTGGTCATGTTAAAGGTGCTTTTACAGGAGCTGAAAAAGACAATGAGGGTTTGATTGCACTAGCGGATAATGGTGTTTTATTTTTGGATGAGGTGCATGAATTAAAGGCTGAATGCCAGGAAAAGTTGTTCTTGTTTATGGATCAAGGTATTTATCATCGTGTGGGTGATAATGAAAAGTGGTATAAGTCCAATGTTCGTATTGTTTTTGCGACAACAGAAGATCCTGGAAAGGTATTATTAAAAACATTGATTCGTCGTATTCCAATGACGATTATGATTCCGAGTCTAGAAGAAAGAGGTACCCAGGAACGTATTGAGTTACTTTATTATCTTTTCCATCAGGAAGAAAAAAGACTGAATTGTCAGATTAAAATGAGTAGTAAAGTATACAATGTTTTGTTACAAAGTAAAATGCCGGGTAATATTGGTCAATTAAAGAGTAGTGTACAGTCTTGTTGCATCAATTCCTTATTCGATAAAATAGATGATGAGCTTGTGATTCATTTAAATCATTTGCCACAAGAATTGTTGCAACAAGTTTATAAAAGTAAAAAAGCGGTTTTGGATGATGATGAATATATTTTCATAGATGATTTGCAAGGTTACTACAATGGAACTAAGGAAATTATCCAGCTGAATGAAAATCTGCTAGAATCTTATAGAAAATACAGAGATGAACATATGACGTTGTCTAGCTTTATGAAAGCCGAAAAGAAGTATGTCCAAAAGTATTTTGATAGTTTAATTTTTAGAAAGAAAGAATCGAATCAGATTGATTATTATAATCGTGGTATTCAACATATTTTTGATTTAATCGAGTCAAGATATGGGTTAAAAATTACGAATAATGAAACATTGGCTATAGCATCTTATTTAGATGAGATTCATCATGAATATCATGATTTAAGAAGTTGGTTTTTAAAGCATGAAGAAGAGTGTGATGATTTGTATCAGTTGTTGCAGGAAGAATTCTTTAGGGCAACCAAGGTATCTTTAGAAATTTGTGCATATTTAAAATCCTATTTAGAAATGGATATGTATTCGATTATTGTATGTGTTTTTATTTTCTATGTTTATAATGATAAAAAGGATTCAAGATTAACGCAAAAAGCTGCGGTTATTCTAGCACATGGTTTTTCTACAGCATCAAGTATTGCGGATGCCGCCAACCGTTTCTTAGGTCAATATATTTTTGATGCATTAGATATGCCTTTATATGTAGATACAAATGCGATGATTGAAAAGTTGAACCTATATTTAGATCGCATCGGTAAAGTAAAAGAATTATATTTATTAGTAGATATGGGAAGCCTTGAGGATATCTATAAGGGGTTGCATATTGAAAATGCAAATATTGGTATAATCAATAATGTGAGTACACCCATTGCCTTAGAAATTGGAAATGGAATTCGTAACCATGTGGAGATGGAAGATTTATTTAAAAATACAATTGATGCTTTTCATGTTGGCTTTACGTATCATCTTGAAAAGAATAAATTAAAGCAACCTGTTATTTTATGCTCTTGTGCTAGTGGTTTGGGAACGGCACAAAAATTAAAATTGATGTTAGAACAATCATTTCCAAAGGGTATTGATCTGGATGTGAAAACATTAAATTATTCTGAACTGATTGAGTTGGGAAAGAAAAATGAAGTTTTTGAAGAATATGATGTTCTTTGTGTACTTGGAACTTTGGACCCAAATATTGAGGATATTCCATTTGTAGGTATTGAAGATTTGATTATTGAAGATACATTTAGTGACTTTAATCAATACTTTAAAGACTATATGGATGAAGATCAGTTAATTCAATTTGATAAGAATATATTACATAATTTTTCTTTGTCGAATCTTATGAATACTCTTATTATATTGAATCCAATAAAATTATTGGAGCAAGTTGCCAATGCACTTGATGTTTTACAAAAGTATTTGCAGATTCGATTTAGCAATCGTACTTGTTTTGGATTATATGTTCATATTTGTTGCTTAATTGAAAGACTTGTTGTTTCTCGGATGGGTGAATATAAACCAAGCGATGATTTTTTAAGGGAACATAAAGATTTTGTAGAATATGTTCAAAAGGCATTTAAACCAGTTGAAGATTTTTATGGGGTTGAAATTCCTACAGAAGAAATAATTTATATTTTTAATTATGTGAAGAACAACTAGGTGGATTTTAAACAATCCATCTTTTTTATTAAATAATTTTTATGGCACATAATTTGCTAGGGTATAAATGAAAAAGGATAGGTTAAGGAGAGGAGGACAATATACCTATTTAGCATGAAAAGGTAAAGTAAACCTTATGAATTTAAAATCGTTTATGAAAGAAGAGGAGAAAAAAATGACAAATGCCTTAATGCAACAAGTGGATAGTCTAAAAGAATTAGCGCATGCACAATTTAATACAGCGTTTTCTAATGCGCAGCAAGTGATGTCGTTTACTGAGATATCAAATATTAGAAGAATTTATATTGCTGGATTAGGAGACTCATATGCAGCTGCGTTAGGATTGGTAAAACTGTTTAAAAAATATAGTGATACATATGGAGTGGATGTAATTACGCCAATGCACTTTACGCGTTTTGCAAAGAATAATAATTTTGATAAGGGTGAGCCAAACAGTACTTTGATGATTACAATTAGTAATGGTGGAGAATCATCAAGGATTGTTGAAACAGTTACAAAAGCGAAAGAAATGAAGTTGCTAACTATGGCAATCACAAATAATCCAAATTCAAGAAGTGCAAAATTATCTGATAAAGTGTTGTTAATGGAATTAGAAAAAGTTCCATATGCAACAGTAGGATTAAGAAGTTATTTAACAATGTTGTACAACTTATTCTCATTTATTTTGCATTTTGGGCGAGTAAGAGGAACTATTTCTTCTTATCAAGAAGAAGAATTAAAGAATGCAGCAATGCAACTTTTTGATGAATATGTTGAAAACTTTGATGAATTTAAAGATATCGCAAAGAAAATTGCTAATGAAATAGAAGATGATGAAATCATTGATTTTATTGGGGATGATACAAGTTATGCTTCAGCTTATTTTGCATCCGCAAAATTTGTTGAATGTTTAGGATCTTTAATTAGTATTGATGATTCAGAAAACTGGTGTCACATTAATGCTTACTTAAAGAGTGATCGAGCTATTCCAACATTTATTTTCGCAAATAAATATAGTACAAGTTACTCTAGAGAAGTGGATACGGCTATGCAGGCAGTTCTGATGAATCGTAGGGTTATTGTTGTGGGAGATGTCAATCAAGAAGATTTTAGTGAAAAAGCAACAATCATTGCATTACCAGAATGTGAAAAATATAGTTGGATCCATAATTTCTATGAGTATATTCCATTGAGTATGATTGTAGCCTATTTACAGGAAAAGAAAAATACTAAGGATTTCTGTACGGAAAAACATTTGAAAAATGCGACTACTAAGAGTAGTAAAATTGAAATTGTACTTTAAGTATAGGAGATGCTTTTATGTTGATAAAAACAGAAATTTTTCTTGAATCTAAAAAAGGGTTAAAGTTAACAGAAGAAGTAGAAAAGTTATTACAGAAGGAAAAAATCACAGATGGTCTAATGTGGGTAAGAGTGAATTCTTTAACCGCAATACTTACATTGACAAATATATTTGATAATAGAACTTATGACGATATTGTAGATGTTATGGATAAAAATTGTCCTACTTTAGTACAGTATGACACAAAGGTTTCACCATTTGATTCTTCAGGTAGAATTAAATCTTCTATGGTTGGAAATCATTTAACATTGTGGGTTGAAAATGGAAAATGTATGTTGGGTTCCTCACAAGCAATTGTAGCAATTGAATTTGATGGTCCTAAAAAAGTGAACTTGGAATTAGAAATAGTTACATCAAATCATTTTGAAAAAGATATGATTAAAGTAGATACTCAACAACATGGCTTACACGATGTTACAGAGGACATTAGGCATATCGTTGAACAAAACAAGATTAATTCAGGTTTTGCTTATTTGTTTGTACCACATTCTACATCAGGTATATGGCTAGCAGAAGAATCAAAAGAATTTATTGATTTAACAAAGTGTTTACTAGATAGAATGGTTCCGGAAATTGCAAACTTTAAGCATCGAGAAACTCCGTCAGATGCTGCAGGCCATATCAAGACATCATTAGCGGGTACATTTCTTTTGTTTAAGATTGATGAAGGAAAATGTTTGATTGGAGAGAATAAGCGAATTTATTTTATGGAATTTGATGGTCCAAGATCAAGAAAAATTCAAATGGTTACATTAATTAAGTAAAAAAGGTAGGAAAAAATATGAATGTAAATAAATGCTTTTTAAAGGATCAAATAGATAGTTTATTTGATTTATTGCCAATTCAGCTAGAAAATTCAAGGAAAACAATAGAAGAAAATGTTCATAAAGAAGATTTTATGCATTTTAGACATGTGTATATTGTTGCAAGTGGCGATTCTTACATGGCTGCATTGGCAGGCCAACGTGCATTTGAAAAATATGCAAATAAATATGCAGTTCATTATCATGCTGTAAAGGCTATGGAAATTTCGCGTTTTAATGAATTTACAGATAAAGATTTAAATGAACAGACATTAGTGATTGTAATCAGTAAATCAGGAATTGGTAGTCGCGTGATTGAAGTATTAAAGCGAGTGAATGCTTTAAATATGACTGGTATGGTAATTACAGATTCGATTGATTCAAAAGCAGTTGAATTAGCTAAATATAGTTTATATACAGATACACCAAAATTCACAAATGATAGACCAGCGCTTAGAAGTTATTTTGCAGCAATGGTAACTTTATATTTACTTGCTGCAAGATTTAGTGAGATGTATGGAAATAGTATGAATATGGAAACTATGTCTAAAAATATCCATGACTATATGTTGTTATATAAGGATAAAATCGCTGTTTATGATGAGCAAATGATGAAATTAGCTGAAATGTATAAACATGCAAATTCGATTACTTTTGTTGGAGATAGTGATGAACAATCAAGTTGTAATTTTGCGGTTAGTAAAGTGATAGAAGTAACTGGAATTCATTCGAAGAGTGATGATTCAGAAGAATATGGACATATTAATTATTTTAATCATTATGTAGTAACAAACCCTGTGTTTTTTATTGCAAATAGCCTTAATTCAAATATGTCAAGAGTGCTTGAAACAATTAAACAATCCATTGCGGTAGGCAGACCGACATATTTAATGATTAATGAAAATTCAGAAGTTGAAGATATTGAAGGATTAAGTAAAATTATGTTGCCATCTGTAGAAGATGATGTACTACAATCTTTGGGTTCTTACATTCCTGCAACGATTTTAGCAAATCATATTTCAGATTTGTTAGATGAACCATTATTTAGAGGAAATATTTATCCAGAAGGATTTAATACGATTAGAAATAGTAAAATAGTTGTATACGGAGAAGATGAAAATGAAATTATTAGTTGAAATAAAAGATAAGTATACGGATATTACAGATATTGTTAATAAAAGTATCTTAGATGATGGAACTAAAAATGGCATTGTAATTGTTGGATCAAAAGAACACGTTGGATTTATTGAATCAGCGAGCCTTGAATCGATTAATGACTTGGATCGAAATTTAGAATGGATTGCACCTACTCGTTTAATAGATCCTGGATGGGTATATGATTTGAATAATGTTAAGAATGCCTTGGTAGGTAGTTTTAAAGAATTAGCATTTCAAGAATATAAATTGATGTTAGATGATTCAATATTATTTTTAAGATATACAGGTAGTGCCGACAAGGTAGAAATATATGTAGATTTCATTTCAGAAGAATAGAATTATATAAAGTAGCTTGAAGCTTTATCGAAGGTTTGAGCTGCTTTTTTGTTAGGTAATAAAAGTCAGATGAAATTCTTTTAAAAATTAAAAAAGCACTAAATAACAATAATTATGCAATTTTAACATCTGCGGCACAATATTTGCTTGTATATAAGTGAACGACTTAAATGGAAAGGAGAAAGATAGATGAGTAGAGTAATATTTGCCTCTCACGGAGGGTTATCAAAAGGAATGAAAGACTCAGTTACAATGATTGTTGGCGATTTGGCAAAAAATGTAGAAACATATAGCTTACTTCCTGGAGAAAATCCTGAAGATTACTATCAAGAGCTTTATAAACAAGCTAATGAGAGTAATGAACAAATATTGGTCTTATGTGACATCAAAGGAGGAAGTGTTCATACAGCTTTATCAAAATTAGCAGTGTTAGATAATGTAGTTGTTTTTTCAGGCATGAATATGGGGCTGGCATTAGACATTGTGTTGAAACATGCTGTTGATTACCAAATTAATTGCTAACACAATATTCAAATTAAATTGTACACATAA
>ERZ1034915.50-NODE-50-length-77320-cov-19.322526_pt1 | contig 77320 bp, 92 predicted proteins | sample MGYA00520592_ERZ1034915 | MGnify/ENA primary metagenome ERZ1034915 (study PRJEB33766, sample SAMN09781787) | gut metagenome | biome: gut microbiome | host: Homo sapiens | place: Madagascar | study: EMG produced TPA metagenomics assembly of the PRJNA485056 data set... | reverse complement strand
AAGGGCGTAGGGTGGGAAACCGCCGCGAGAGTTCAAATCTCTCTTACTCCGCCAAATCAGCCCATATTTAACGATAATACGTTGAATATGGGCTGATTCTTTTTATATTATTCGCCCACTTCAAGCATATAAAAAGTCGTAAAAGCACTACAAAACATCCGAAAACACCAATGGGTGCCTACGCAGATGCCTACGCTGGTGCCAACGACGGTGCCTACATGCAAAACGCCATGTATATTCGTGCATAAAAATAATTCCGCTGCATAAAGTTCAAAAAATCTACGCTCACACGTTGTCACACGCTGTGCGAATTGTCCATCTAAAACTTACACGCCGTGCAAGTTCCGTGCAACCAGTTCCGTTTTCTCCTGCAAATGATATGCTCCACAACACCGTAAAACATACTAAAAAACGCCCCGGCAGGCAACGCGGCATCTCACCGCAGCCCGCCGGGGCGTTTTTTAGTTATTTGCTGTTCTTCACCGCAAAATCAACGATCTTTTTCAGCAGGTCATCCCTGCCCGTGCCGTCCTTGACCTCAACGCCAAGTTCAACCGCCAGATCTTCCAACTGTTCCGTTGTCAGTTCTTCCAAAACTGTGTTCGTAAATCCGCTTTTGGTAAGTGCTGCGTTGATAACCGTATCCGCTGCGCTGCTTTCTACAGCAGCTTTGCCAGCGGCCAGCAGCTTTACCAGCTTTTCCGGCACGTTCGCGCCCATGGCCGATGCGTTTTCAACAATAGAGCCAAGTTCGGTGAAAATATACCACACCAGCACCACCGGCAAAACCAGCGCTTTGTAGTCAATGCCAATGTTCGGGATACTCTCAACGGCCATCCGCACGGCCGTGTCCGTAATTGCCGCAACAATTACCACAAGGAACATCCCGCCCTTGTGGTAAATTCCCTCACGCGCCACGGCGCTGCTCCACTCTCCGTTCTTGCAGGCGGCAGCGCTCCCGCTGATATAGTCCACAGCCATGCAGGCTACCCATGTCATGGCCAGGCACCCCACCACGCCAAATGCGGCCGAGTACATCCCGGCCACAGCTGCAATTGCTCCCTTGATCACCAGGAAAATGTTGTCGTTGTTTTCCATGTCCTTTTCCTCCCCGCCTTTCTCGGCGGCCACAGCTAAGTTGGTTTCTTAAAGTCAGGCGGCGGTATAGCCAATCGCCGCCTTTTTGCACAGGCTTTCCACCTGTGCGGCATCCCCGGCGCTGATTTGCCCAATCTCGATGTACTGCGCCGTCTTTGCTTTGTCCAGATACTTTGCACGGTAGTAGCCGGGTGCCACAAGGTCCAGCTCCTTTGCCTGGGTGTACAGCGCCATGGCCTGCACATTGCTGGCATGTGCGATGATGATCGTGGTCAGCCCTCGCTTGTCCTCGGTCTGGTCACGCAGGCCAGCCGCCGCCTTGGCGTCCTCGTAATCGATCCACCCGGTCACGGCCCCGCTCTTACCCACGTTAGCCGGTGTGTTGGTAATGCGCACACGGCCTGCCACAACCTCGGTTCCCCACAGGTAAAACACGCCGGTACGCACCCCGGCAATGGCTTTCGATGCGCTTGCCAGGTACAGGCTTGTCCGCTCCAGGTGCAGTGCTGTACCGGCCCGCAGTTCGCTATCCGCCGGGGCAGTGTCCGCTCTCGCGCCTTTCAGCAGGCGGGCGTTCACTTCTTGGGCCAGCCAGGCAAACTTGCCGCCCAGGTACGGCCCAGGGCAGGCCGTGTTGTGGAAGTAGCTGTGCTTCGTCAGGTTGCCGCGTGCATCGCCTGTGTAGTTCAGGCCTCCGTTCAGTGCAGGGTTCCTCTGGCAAATGTCCACACACAGCTTCACCAGTGCTTCCAGTGCTGCGTCGCTCACATGCCAGTTTGTTCCCGCTCCGCCGTCGTTCGCTACCTCGATGGTGATCGCGCGGTGGTCGTTGGCCGGGCTGCTGCTGCACCAGCTGCGGTTTGCCTCGTGGCAAAACAGTCCGATCCGCCCCTTGCTGTCGATGCCATAGTTCGAGGACATCTGCCGCGCAGGCCGCCCCTCTGTCGCGCCCAGCTGTTCCAGGCTCATGTTGCCCGCCATGTGGTGCGGCGTGATCTTGGAGATCGGGTACTTTCTCGGATTGTTAGAGTTCGGCGAAATGTGCTCATACGATACCAGTGCAGAATCACTCATCGTCCTCAACCCCTTTCCCGTTGCTCAATTCCTGTTCCATTTCTTCGGTCATGGTTTCGTTGGGTTCCATGGTTTACACCATCCTTTCCTGTTTGCAGTTATAAATAAAATCCACACGTCCGGGTGTCGCCCCAACGTGTGGATTTTCGGCAATATTTACTCATCATTGTCCATGACAAGTTCTTCGTACTTTGCCAGCAGGTCTTGCGCGGCCTGGTACTCTGTTAGCCTGTCAGTCTGTCGGCACAGTTCCCGGTAGTCCCATACCAGCAGCATAGCGTCTGCCAACAGGGTTGCTTCCGGGGTCACTGGGCATCCTCGGCAATCAGCGCGGCGCGTTCGGCATCAGTGATTTTACCGCGTTGCTGTGCCTGCTCCACCATTTGCAGCCAATCAGCGCGGTCAAATTTATACTTCATCGCCAGCAAGATCGTATACATTCTGCTCATCGGTATCCTCCTCCGGGATGTAGATGTCACTCATCTCTGCAATGTACTGCATTGTGAGTGCCTGCTTTTCCAGCTTTTCGGTCAGCGCTGCGTTTTCGGCCCGCGCGTCCTCCAGCTGTTTTTCCTGCCGCACGGGCAGCTGCCTGCGTTTTACTTTCATAAGTCATTCCTCCCATAGCTTTTCATAGTAAGCGTCCATACGGGCCAGCACCTTGTAGGAATTGCCCTTTTCCACATAGTTTTTCCAAGCGTTGTAACACTCATCTACTTTTTCTCTGGTCCTCTCGCCGTTCTTTGCCAAAGCGACAAGGCGGCGCAGTTTCCGCCGCTCGTGCCTTACAGTCTCGGACTTGACGGTCATCACAATTTTTCCGGTTTCTGTGATTCTCCACGTAAAGCCGAGATAGTCAAACGGTTCGCCAAGCGGTTGAATGTGCGTTTTCTTCTCGTTCAACGTCAGGCCAAGCGATAAAAGCCGCTCCCGTATCACACCAAGTTCATTTTCCAGCACGGCCCTGTCCTCGTGCAGGCTCAGGGAATCGTCCTGGTAGCGCTGGTAGTGTTTGATGCGCAACTGCTCTTTGATGTAGTGGTCCAGTGGGTTCAGCATGCCGATGCCAGCAATCTGCACCATCTGGCTGCCGGGATTGTACCCGGTGTCACCGATGTACTGGTCATCCAGCACAGCGCAGACGCGCCGCAGAGTGCTTTCGTCTACATAACAGTCAAACATAGTGGCGACGCTTTCGTGCCGCATGCTGGGGTAGTAGGCGTGGATGTCCGTTTGCAGCAGGTAGCCGTCCAGTCCATGCTTGCGGTAAAACCGGCGCAGGTGCTCTTTCCAGCGGGCAATAGCAAAGTCGGTGCCTTTTCCTGTCTGGCAGGCGGCGTTATCCAAAATCAGCGACTTGCTCACTGCCGGATACAGCACATTGTCGTTCAGGCTGCGCTGGTACACCCGGTCGCGGAACGGTATGCTCAATCCATCGCGGCGCTTTGGGTACGTTATCGTGATGGGCTTCGGCTTGCCGTTCTTCCAGGTGCCGGATTTCAACTGATCTTCCATTCGCAGCAAGTTTTCGAGGTCGTTCAGTACAAAAGACTTGGTGCTCGGCTTCCACATAACGCCTTTGCGGCATTTGCGCATGGATTTGTACAGTGCGTCAAAGTCAGTTACATCTACAGTGGTGGCTTCTTTCATAAAAATAAGTTCCTCATGCTTATAGCGGCTCAAACCAAAATGGGTTGTCCGCGTCAATCGGATATTGTTCCCCAATACTGGGCGGGGTTTCGGCTCCTTGTGTCTGTGCGGGCATCCTCCGGCACTATGTGCAGGTTGTACGGGTGCCACTTCATACACAATCGGGGCGAAGCGCCAGCTATTGGCAGCGTTGTTGTTGTTGACATTGCCGCTAGAGTTGACGTTCCAGGTGTTGTAGCCATTGGACCGGTTCGCGGACCGCAAGCGGACGTTCTGAGCACAGCCTACACCCCGTGGCATTACAGTGTTCCGTAACGTTTTACGTCACCGTCATGCCATTTTCTGATTAGATTTCTTGCATCGATCGTCATTCTGGCCCAGTAGGCCACTTTCTTGCTTTTCAGGTGGAAAACGCTTTTTGCCAGGCTCAACAATGCCAGCAGGTTATTGCACTCCACAGCGGCACGTTCCTGCAAGGCGCTGCGGCGTTTCCATTTTTCAGGGTCATCCCGCACCTGGATATTGTTCGCAGCCCAGACATCCAGGTAGATGTTCTTTGCCAGCATCAGCAGGTCGTTGGTAATGCCCGCATCGTAGTCCGGAAGAAAAATTTTACGGTTGGCACAGCACTTTATCGTGTGTTCAGCCAGTTCCCGTGCCTTTACGCCTGCGTCAAGCTGCCGGTTTGCGGGTGTATCAGGCACGTTGCGCTGACCTACATTTACAGCCATTTTCGTTCCTTTCCATCCCGGCATCCGTGGGTGCCGGGATTAGCAGATTATCCGATGAACACAAGCGGGGCGAAGCGCCAGCTAAAGGCAGCGTTGCTGAGGTTGACAATGCCGCTAGAGTTGACGCTCCAGGTGCCGCAGCCAATGGACCGGTACGCGGACCGCAAGCGGACGAACTGAGCTGCGTTGTGGTTATCTACGCCATAGTGGCGCAGTTCCGGGTAGATCGTCCATTGTGCGTACTTTGTGCCGGTTCCGTTCAGGTGTACGTAATATTCCTGCGCCTCGCCTTCCCCTGCCTGCTGCGGCGTGATAAACATCTGCTCAATACTCGGCAGTGTAACTTTGTCGTAGGTAATATCCGGCGTGTTGCCCTTGGCCTTATCGTCGTAGCATAAAGTATTGCGGTACGTCTGCACCTTTACCGGCTTGATAGCAGCCAGCAGCGCAGGATCAATCCCGCACAGGTAGCCGTCCTTGCTGTTCAGTTCGTTTGGGGCGCAGTCCCACTTGCTTTGTGCCGTCCACCACTGGCCTTTCGGCTTGTCGCTGTTAAGGTACTGGCGGATAGCGCTGCGACTCCAACAGTTGTCGCCGTAGCAGATGCGGTGCAAAGAGTTCAGCGTCTCGCTTCCCAAGTTGGTTAATGTACCAAGGTTGGTGCCATCCTCGCCTTCTGCGATGCCGACGGTCTCCAAGATGGTCAGGCCGTCTGCATCGTAGACGTACATTTTCAGGTTGGTGTACGGTGCATCATTGTCCCAGTAGCCGCGCAAACCAGCGATCTTACCGCCGGCTGGCACGTCTTTGGTCAGGGTAAAGTTAAAACTTGTGCCTTTGGTCATGATGCCTTTGTTGCCGTTGGTGTCGCCGAAGGTGTAGCAGTAAGTTCCGGCGGCCAGGCCATCATCGAAAACCTGAATCGCCTGAAACTGGCTGAACTGCACGCCGAACGGCGATGCCCACTTGGCTTGCAGCCACATGCCGTGGATGATGGAGTTGTTCTCCAATGTCTCGTCCGAAAAATGGTTGATGCGCAGGGGGTTGTCGTAGGTTTTGTTGGCGGCGGTGTCTTTCCAGGTGTTCGCCACAAGGTCGCCAGCCGCAAAGTACTGGGCAGCGTTGCCAGCATTGGCAATAGCTTGCAATTCAGCCCAGCCGCCAGCAATTTCCACGTCCGATGCGCCGCCACTGCTGTACGCGGGTGCGACAATGCCATCCGCGCCAACGATCAGGTGCTTGCCAGCATCGGCGATGTCGTAGGCGCGGTTGAGTTTATTTTCCTTTAGCTCACCAATCTTCTTCCCGGTAACCTTCGCATCCGCCGCCTGACCATCCTGCGTCAATGTTGCATCCACAACGGCATCCTTACCAGCGGCGCCGTCTTTGCCTGCGGCACCGTCCTTACCCGGCGCACCGTCCTTGCCCGGCGCACCGTCCATCACATCAACGCTCTTGGCCCCTGTGGCATCTGTCACGGTCACCCGGTGTCCGCCCTCAATATCTTCCACCTTTACGGTCGGGCTTACACCATCTTTGCCAGGCGCACCGTTGCTGCCGTCTCGTCCCGGCGCACCATCCGTGCCATCCCGGCCCGGCGCACCCGTTCCGCCGTCCTTGCCCGGCGCACCGTCCTTGCCGTTAAACTTGCCCTCGTCCGCGTCCTGGCGCACACTGTTGGCAACGTCCAGCGCCTTGTTGGCCGCTGCCATGATCTGTTCCACCAGTTCCGGCGTGGGTTCGGCATCGTTGTCAATATCCGCCGGGCCGTGTTCGTACAGGTCATAGGTCACTACGGCCGAGATTCTTCTCTCGCCCGGCAGCCGCCCCACAAAGGTGATCTTGCCCTCGCCGTCCTTGCCGCTGGTTGCCTCCGGCGGCACGTCCGCCACATCGTCAGCCCCCAGCAGCTTTTCCACGGTCACGCCGTCCGGGTTCGTGTACACAACACTGATCGCCGCGTACTCCCACCCGGCGCCGCGCAGGATGTTCAGTTTCTCAATGCCGTAGCTGCCCGCCACGCCCAAAAAGATGCGCTCCGGCACTGCGGCATAGTCTCTAAGCACAATGGTTTTCATGCTCTCACTCCTTGTCCCTTATTCCGGCAAATCCACATATGCCAAGCGGCCGCCCGCATAGTCATATCTCACCAATCTATCCAGTGCTTGGTGTGTGGAGAACATTCCGGGAAGCTTAGCTTGGCTCGCGCTTCCGCCTCTTGCAATAAAAAATTCGGCGCTTTTATCGCCGTTGTTAATGGATGTTTTCGCCAGCTTATAGGTCGTGTCTATATTGTCACCTGTCAAATTTATATCCGGCTCCAATGCCAATGCCTGCAACATGAGTTCTGCCTTTTCGCCAATTGTAGAATCCGTCCCCAAGTATCCAAACCCACACGTAAAAACTCCGTTTGGTGCTCGTTTTTTTGTTGTGCAGTATTCGTAAACCCCACTGGCAAAACTTAAGTTTATCTTAATGCTTCCATCTGTTGTCCCGCTTCCATCTGGTGTTATGAGTTCTCCGTCACTGGCTCGAATTGCTTTCCACACTGTACTGGTAGACCCCAAATCACACTCATTGTCTGCTGCGTCATTGTTGGCAATGACTTGCAACTCGCCATTTATTACGCGCACACCAATCGCATATTCATATACATTCCCAGTTAAATCCCAAATGCCGTCAGCACTTCTGTTGTGGCTCCAGGTTTCCGGCCCGGTTCCCGTCTCGGTTCTGTGTATCTTCCCGCCTTCTATTTTGCTCGGCGATGCGCTGTAAATGCTTTCTTCTGCGTCTTTACCGTAATCGTTATTCCCCAGCGGTTCACATCCGTTCTTATGGCACCACAATGCTATCGCTGCCCACTCTGCCGCAGTAACCTCGTGCCATCCTTTCCCTTTTGCGCGGCTCTCGTTAATGAATGTGTCAACAGTCAGGCTTGCAGCAGGGTCTTTTCTCCCCAGGCTATACATCCGCCCGTTATACCGGCAGCTCTGGTACTTTCCCATGTAAAACCCGTCAATTTCCTTGCCATTCACAATAAACGCCGGGTGTATGCTGGTATCCGTGGTACTCAGCACATCGCACAAACGGAACTTCGGGATATACACCATCACGCTGGGCAGGCCCTTGTCGTCCACCAGCAAATCGTTCTTCGGGTACAGGCTCCGCAAAGCAAGGCGGGCCGCATCAAAGTTGTTCGCCATTCTGCCTTACTCCTTTCCGTCCTTACCCTTCATCCGGCACATCCAGGTAGCAGCACCGGCTTCCAACGCCCGCGTCGCTGGCCGTTCTCTTTGCGCTGAACTCCATTCCAAAAATGCTGCCGCCCAGGCTATACCAGCAGGCACCGCGGGCCAGCACGGCTTCGGCAATCTTGCAATTCCAGTTGATCTTCGCATTGCTGTAGTTCGTGTCAACACTGGTTCCTGTTACACCCGTGTCCGGCAGTAAAGCCAATGCCTGCAACAGTACCTTGGCCCCATCGCCCAGTGTCGATTCTGCCGTCAGCTTGCTAAAATCGCTCGTGGACCCGCTCGTGTAGGCGCTCCCCGTGCCCCACTGCGGCAGGCCGCTGTTTTCGCACAGCTTCACCGTGCCGCTGGTGGTGCCGCTGCCGTTCGGCGTTACCAGGTTGCCGGTGCTGGCATCAATGGCTTTCCACTCGTTGCTGCCTGCGCTCAGGTCGCACTCGCTGTCCGCCGCGTTGTTGTTGGCAATGATCTGCAGCTCGCCATACACCATCCGCACGCCGCTCACCCAGGTTGCACCATTGCCCGCCAGGTCCCAGATGCCGTCCTGCTTGCCGTTGTGGCTCCATGTCAGCGGCCCGGTGCCGGTGGCAACGCGGCTTCGTCTGCCGTTGCTGTCAACTGCCACGGTGGGGATCGCCACGTACTCTGTGTCGCTCTCGGTCTTATCCTTACCCCAGTAGTTATTTCCTTTCGGCTCACTGCCGTTCTTATGGCACCACAGCGCAATGGCGGCATACTCTGCCGCCGTAACCTGGTGCCAGCCCTGGCTCTTGGCGCGGCTCTGGGCAACGGCACTGTCCAAGTCAATGCTCATGGTCGGGTCCTCGCCCGGCAGGCTGTAGGCGCGTCCAGCGTACATCTTGGATTGGTACTTGCTAAAGTAAAACCCGTCGATCTCTTTGCCGTTCACAATAAAGGCGGGGTGTGTGCTGGTGTCGCTGGTGCTCAGCACATCGCACAGGCGGAACTTGGGCACCCAAACCATCACACTGGGCATCCCGCGGTCGTCCATCAACAAATCGTTCTTCGGTAAAATCGACTGCATCACGATCTTCGTTGCGTCAAAATTGTTTGCCATCTTTGTTACCCCTTTCCTTAATCCGGCAGTTCCACATATGCCACACGGCCGCCTACATCGTCTGCTATATTTCCGTTGCTTGACATAGCATAGGAATGGAAAATGTTCCTGTAGGACAGTTTATAACTTCCACCGTACAAAAGGTGTATGTCGTTCTCATGTCCGTTCCACTGCACCATCGTATCTCCGTATGTATCATCCACACCATTGGTTGCTCCAAGTCCTTTGTCCGGCATCAGGCCAAGTGCTACCAGTTTTCGTTTTGCTGCTGTGCCAATTCCTGTATTGCTGCACGCTATATTTTTAAACATGCAGCTTCTCATGCCTTTTGATACAGTTGTATCCCACAGCACGCCGTCATTGCTCCAGTTCATTTTCACACTGCCCGTGGTTGTTCCGCTTCCATTCGGCGTAATGTATGCGCCGTCACTTCCGCGTATTGCTTTCCAGTTGGCTGAGCTGCTGCTTTTGTCGTTCCGGCTGTCGGCTGCGTTATTGTTTTCAAGTACCTGCACTTCGCCGTACACAAAGCGTATGCCGGAAGCCCACTCGTACACGTTGCCGCTCATGTCCCAGATTCCGTCTGGTTTTCCGTTGTGGCTCCATGTCAGCGGCCCGGTGCCGGTGGCAACACGTGCGATGCTTCCGTCTGAGTAGTAGCTTGCAGGAACGGCTTCACCAATGCATCGCGTTGTATTGCTGGCACTATACCCGTTTCCTGCTGGTTCGCAGTTATGCCTATGGCACCACAGCGCCACGGCGGCCCACTCGGCCGCTGTTACCTCATGCCATCCCTTGCCTTTGGCTTCGGCGTAGTTCTCAAAATCTGTTCTGCGCCCATCATAACTCGGCGCTTCCCCCGGCAAACTGTACGCCCGCCCGTTGATGTGTTTCGTCTCGTATTTGCCGATCCAAAACCCGTCGATCTCTTTTCCGTTCACAATAAAGGCAGGGTGCGTTTCCACTGCACCGCCGCCCATTACTTCATACAGCTGGAACTTCGGGATAAACACCATTACGCTTGGCAGGCCCTTGTCGTCCAGCATAATGCGGTTCTTCGGGTAGGCGCTGCGCACTGCCAGCGCCGCCGCATCCAGGTTGTTTGCCATTGCTGGCCTCCTTACTCTGCGTCACCAAACTGGTTAATGTACAGCGGTTCCACGCACCACAGCCGCAGCACCACCTTGTCCATGTCCAGCGGCAGCCGCTTGTAAATCACGGTCTGTTCTTCCTCGGCGGCAAGGTTTGCGCTGTCGCCCTCGTTCTGTTCGCTACTGTCCTCGGCCTTGCTTTCTGCGGCGGGATCCTCGCCGTCGTCCACAGTTTCCGCCGGGGTGGTATCTTCGGCCGTTTCATCATCCTGGCTCTTGGCTTTGCCGTCCGCTTCCACGGCTTCGCCCTCATCCGCGGCCTGCTCGGCAGCGCTCTCCACTTTCACAACTTCGGTCTCGTAGGCAGGCAGTTCTACTTCTGCCACATAGGCCCGCAGGTTGCCCATGTCGTTCAGCGTCAGGTTGCCCTCACCGTCCGTCACAAAGTCCAGTGTAATAGGGTAGTCGCGCTGGTACTTCTGCAGGTCAACGGCCAGTCGTCCGCCGTCCAGCGTCAGCTTTGTTCCGTCAACGGCGTAGTCCATCTTCTTGCCACTGTTCATCTCGATGATCTTCATCACTGCATACCTCCCGTAATTTTCAAAACCAGCGTCACGGTCGTGGCGCTGCCGTCATGCTTCACCTTAAAGTTGTTGGTGCCCTTGTCGCTCACCACCACATCGCCCAGCGCACCGCCGCTGTAACTCTTTACGTAGGCATCCACCGTGTAGTTCGTGTTCTTGCGCACCGTGCCCAGCGTCACGCTCTTGGTGGTAATGCCAAACGGCCACGGGTCGCTGCCCGCCGTGATGGTGATCTCCTGCACTTCCTGGGTGGTATCACCGCCGCCGCCGGCGCCCGCTTTTTCCAGTGCATCCAGGCGTCTGCCATAGTTGGTGCTGGTCTGCTCCAGCGTACCCAATCTGGTGTCCAGGTTGGTAATGCTTTCTCCCTGTGTTTTCTGGGTTTTCTGCAAATTTTCAATGGCGGTCGTATGTTCGCTCAGCGTCTTGCCCTGGTTGGTGATCTGTGTGCCCTGGCTCTGCTGCGTGTTCTGTAATCCCTCAATGGCGCTGGCGTTCTGTTCCGCCTTGTCCTTTATGTCTTTTACTTCTTCGCTGGTGGCTCCATCGGTGCCGCCGCCAAAAAGCCCCCACCTGGCCGCAATGCTCAACAGTTTTGTCGCCAGGTGTGCGTCCGAGATACCTTCTTCCATCGGGTTAAAGTGGTCCTGGTCCAGCGGTGTGCCTTCCTGCACAACGCCGCCGGTCTCATCCTCTACGTGGTTCAACCAGTAATTTCTTTCATACATCGCTCGTCACCCCTCTTATCGGTTGCCGTCCCCGGCTTCCACCAGGGGAAAAGCAAATTTCAGCAGCGCCGCGTTCACACTGTCACGGCGCAGGCTCACCACCTGTTCGCCCGCCAGCCGGTCCTTGCTGTCGTACACACGCACGCCGGTAATGGTGTCCCCCTCGCCGGAGCTGGGCGCGTTCACAAACACCACCACAGCGTTGCCGTCCACGGCCTTGCTGTTGATAACGCCGTCACGCCACTCTCTGCCGTTCACCTGGTACTGGAAGCTTTTCACCGCCCGCAAAAGTTCCCTGCGCCGTGCGTTCAAAAAATCCTCGGTAAAAAACGCCATCCTTGCTTTCCTCCTTTTTTATCTTGCCGCGCCGCAAATCGGCGGGCCGCACCGCAGTGCCTTGCCGCTGTGCGCTGCCGCATCCGCCGCCAGCCGCACCGTGTTGCCCGTCACCTTGCCCAGCGTGGTTGGGTGGGGGTAGGTGCCGCATTTCAGCGTACCGCACCGCGGTGCTTTTACCTTGTACGCCTTTGTCGCCGCGCTGATCTGGATCCCTCGCCGCACCATAAAGTTAATGCTTTCCAGGTGGGCACTTTCCCGCTTGTACAAAAGCACATTGCCGCGTATCGTTTCCAGATCCGCCGTAACGCTTGGGTCGGTTATGTTGCAAATCACCCTAAAGCAGCCGGGCGTACCGCCGTAGTTGAACCATTCTTCAATGCTGCTGTCCGCCCACACATCGTTCAGTGCCCGCCTGGTACTCCAGGCCGTGCCCATGTACCGGCGCACCGCCATACTGTTGCGTATAATGCTGCGCTTCTTCTCCACAGGGTAGGTGGTGTCGTACCAGTCTACTTTCCAGCTTACGGCCAGGGCATCCAGCACCGTTTCCGTGCATGTGTCCAGCGCGGTGTAGATCTGGCTTTCTCTGGCATACTCCAGTATCAGGCACCGCAGCTTCCATTCTGCGTACCCAAGCGCCTGCACCCAGGGCTGGGCCGCCAGGCTGGCAGGCACCGCATCGGTGATCCTGGCATCCTGCAGCTTAATCATCTTCCAGCCCTCCGTAGTTCACGGTCTCTCCATCGCACCGGGCAATCGCGGCAGGGGATACCACCGTATCCACCGGCGCTGTAAGGCGTACCCGCTTGGCACCTGCCTGCCGTACACAGGCAATCAGCTCGGTGGGGTTAATATCCCGCCCCAGCTTTCGTTGCCATTCCTTGTACTCGTTTACTGCCTGCGCCACAGCGGCTTGCACACCCGCCACGTTGTTGCGGTTGTCGCTGCCAATGTAGTAGGTCATGTCAATGGTGTAGCCTACCTCGGTGGGTGCCTTGCACACCACCTTGTCGGTCAGCGGCCGCTTCACCTGGCTTTCATCGGCAAAGTAGGCCTGCATCTCGTTCAGTTCGGTTTCGGTGGGCAGCCGCCCGCCGTCCAGCAAAAAGTAAATGTCCACTTCGCATGGTTCCGGGCTGTCGATCTTTACGTCCATAACGTCGTTTCGCCACGCTTTTGCGTAGTATACGTAGGCATCCGCCGGGCCTGCACAGCTAAACACGCTGGGCGCCAGGTACACACGTTCCGTCAGGGCATCGTCATCTTCCTCATCGGTGCCGCCGTGGCTTTCTTCCAGGTTCGTCACGCTCTGCATGTAGGCAATGGGGTCTACCAGTGTGTTGATGGTCCCCACCTCCACGCCGCTGCTTCCCACACCGGCTTCTTCCGCCTGTGCCAGTACATCGGCGGTCAGTTCCCCGGCTTTGATCTCTGCGTAGTCCGTGGTGTTAAAGTAAATGCCGCCCTCGGTACGCACACGTGTGCCGGCCGGTATGCCTACCGCCGCCGCTCTTGTGTCCGCCAGGGTAAACCGCAGCGTTACGGTGGCACGTTCCGCAGCGCGGCGGGCCACACCAAAGTTGGCCGCCAGCTGGTCCAGGTAGGCACCGTAGCTGGTTGCCAGCATCTCACCGTTGCCCTTGTCTTGTATGTACTGCATGGCCTGGCCGCCCAGCATGGCAATCGCATATTGCAGCAGCATTTCCGGGGCTGCATCACTCAGCGTTTGTGTTTTGCCTGTCAGCTCCCTGTATCGCTCGTTGTACCAAACCTTTACCTGGTTTTTAATTTCATCCAGGCTCAGGTTGCCAATAAAGCTGATCTCCGGCAGCTTTTCCAGTTCTGTGATTCTAGACAATCTCAACCACCACCCTTGGTATCAGTATGCCGTTTTCCGTTTTGCTTTCGCTCCACTCCACCCGCAGCACCCGCGCTCGCGGCTCGTACCGGGCCGTCTTGGCTACATACTCCGCCGCCATCAGGGCCTTGGCGCTGCTCATGGGCAGGCCCAGCGGTTCGCGGTCAATGCCAAAATCCCTGTCAAGGGCCTGTTCTCCGGGGTGGGCGCTGTACAGGGTTTTCAGGCACCGCATCACGTCCTGGGCCGTGCTGTCATCCTCGCGCCCTGCTTCCAGCACAATTTCGGTGCTTTCGGTGTCGATCATAAGTATTCCTCCAGCTTCACGCTCACGGTGCAGGCAATCAGCTTGCCATCTTTCAAAATCACGTCCCACGCATCGCTTGCGGTCAGCACCTTAAAGGGGTTGTCTGCCATGGGCTGGCCTCCCAGCACAAAGTAATAAGCGCTTGCCCCCTCGGCCATTTTCTGCAGCTGGGTCAGGGTCCGGCGCGGCGGCACGCCGTCCTGGGCACGCAGCTGCATGTCAAAACTGTAGGTGCGGTTCTTGGGTCCTATCCACTCGCTGCGCGGTTTCCCGTGCACCACGTCGTGGCTGCCCCAATCGCTGCCCGCTTCTCCTTTCAGGTTTTTCAGCGTGCGCACCGTCTGGTCGCTCACTTCAAACACAATGTCTCCCAATGTGCCTATCATCTCTTGTCACCGCCCTTTACTTTTCAGGCTCTCCGGCGCCGCCGTCCTTGTGCTTGTGGTGCACCAGGCTTATCCCGTCTACTTTCACATCTCCTCCGTTGCCGTTTACGGTAATGTTCGGCGCGGTCACGGTCACATTGCCCCCCGCATCTACTGTTATGGTGGCGCCGCCCACCGTAATGGTCAGCGTGCCGTTCACCGTGGCCGTTACGTCGCCGGTAATGTCCTGCGTCACAGTGCCCGTCACCGTCTGGGTCACGTCTCCGGTCACAGTCTGTTCCACGTTCCCGGTCACGTCATGGGTCACATTTCCCTCCACGGTCCGTTCAACATCGCTTTCGCAGCTGCGCGTGTACTTGGCCTTGTTGGTCTTTGTTTCTTCCCCTGTGATCTCGGTTGTCGCTTCGCCCTCTACGGTCAGGTCGTAATCGCTGCCGCAGTGCTCGCTCAATTGTTCTTTGGCTTCAATGTTTACGCTGGTCCCGGCTTCCAGGTTTACGCTTTTGCCTGCCGTAATATCGGCACCGGTCGCCGCGCCTATACCAACGCTGCTGCCGGTGCTGCGTATCGTGGCAGCGCCGCCCGCCTGCAGCGTGGCAGCGCCCTTGCACTCGTCGTAAATCGTGCCGTTGCAGTTCCGCCCGGTTTTGGCACGGGTGTACTGGGTGTACTCGCCAGTCTCGGCATCGTACCGCTCGTAGCTGTCACCCTGCTTGCGGCCGTATTCCTTGCGGTACAGCCCCGCTTTTCCCTCGGCCGGTTTGTTGGTCTCGTTCCACACTGTTCCCAGCGTGGCCCCCTCCACCGTTCCGTTGCCGTTCAGTGTCACGCTCACCACCTGTCCCACTTCCGGCATCTTGTACTCGCCGTTGGACATGGCGTTGATCGGTTCGCTTACCGTCCCTCTGTCCGGGAAGTATACTTTGTAGGTGCCCCGCTCATAGTCGATGCTGCTTACCCGCCCTGTTCGTACCTGCGGTGCCTGTGCCATTCTCCATCCCTCACTTGATGTACTTCGCATCCACCCAGCCAGTCACGTTCTTTCCCATCGGCAGCTTGCCGCAGCGGTCCTGCGTGTTGGTAATGCGGTAGCGACCGGCCATCAGTATGCCATCGTACAGGTAGTAGGTGCCGGTCACAGTGCTGCTCTTGGTCGTGGCTGTGCTGGTGTAGTACAGCGGGCAGTTCGTCAGCTGCACCGCTGTGCCGCCAGTTCCAGCCGCGCCCGCGCTGGCCGCACTGGCCGCAGGGGTTGTGGTTTCGTAGGTGCTGTCGTACTTTGTGGCTGTCTCGCTGGCGGTCGTCTGGTGTATCTCAATGCTGCCGCCCACCTGCCAGGCGTAAAACGGGTCATCTATGCCGCTGGCTTCCACCTGCACGGTAAAACCGTTTCTGTCTATCTTGCGGGTCGTTTTATCAACAAAATACTTGCCGTCTATCCGGCTGCCAAACCCGGCAATGCGCACATTGTTTCCGGCAAAAATTTCAAAGTTGCCGCCTGTGGTAAACCGTATGCTGCGGCTGCCGTGGTTGGCTTTGTTCAGCGCCGCCACCAGCTGCGCCGCCGCATCGGCAACGCTGCTGGCGTACCGGTTCAGTGGCATCACCCGCTCACCGCCGCCCACGCTGGCGGTAATGTCAATGTCCTTGTCCTGGTCTGTGTAGGCAAAAGTACCGCCCGTGTAGGTGCCCTCCAGGGTTTCTGTATATCTAAAGCTGCCCGGCTTCATGGCCGTTCTCGGCACATCCTGCACAGCCCGCTTTCCCTTGTACCGCTCCCGGTCGTACACCCACAGCTTGCGGGCGTATACTTTCAAAACCAAGCCGTAGTCATCGCACAACTTCTGGTAAAAGCTGCTGTCGTCCTCGTTCTGTTCCCGCTTTTCAATGTCGTGGTCGTCCCCATCGTAGGCAAACCCCAGCCCGTACCGCGCGGCGATCTGTGCGCCGATCTTGCTTATGCTGGTATTCTTCCATACATCGGTGCGGTCCCGGCTGCCAAAGTCGGTGTCGCTGGGCTTGCTCACGCCGCCCATGGTTATGGTGCCCGGGCAGCCGGTAAAACTTACATCGTCCAGCACAAACAGCCCGCAGTCCATTTCCCAGGTGTCGTTCTCTACGTTCCAGTCCAGCCCTTTTACTTTTGGGTGCAGCACAGCACCCCGGTGCGGCCACCAGCTGGTTATCCATTTATCGTCCCGGGCGTTCACCTGCACATCTATGCTGTCGCAGGTGTCGCTGGCGCAGTCCGTGTAGGTCAGGCTTTCCACGTCCGGCCCCACCTCACTGCTGATCGGTGTGCTGTCATACCAAAGGCTGATCTCTGTGCGCCGTGCCTTTACGCTTCTTGCCATGGCTTAATCCTCAAACTTCCAGGGCGGCAGCAGGCCGCTCTTTTCCACCGGCAGGGCAGGGGTGGCAAGTTCCACCCCTGCATCAAAGCGGAATACTTCTACCAGTGTAGGGTTATTCTGTATCAGGTAGTCGGCGTACCGCTCTGCGCCGTACACCGTCTTGGCAATGCCGTCCCAGGTATCGCCGCTCACCGTTGTGTAACTCAACGTAAGCCCTCCTTATCTCGTGGCGTAGGCGGTTCTCTGCTGCTTGCGCATGTATTCTTCCAGCCAGGCCGCAAACTGTTCTTTCGCTTCCGCCATGGCCTGGGCCACCGTGTCGCGGTCTGCATTGCCCTGTATCGTAATGTTCGGGGCAAAACTCACGCTCATGCCGCCGCTGGTTCCGGCGCGGCTCGTGTCCACTTCCTTGGCTTCCACGCCCAGCATCCGCCCGGCTTTCTGCCAGTTCGCCAGGTTGCTTGCCCGGTACGCCGGGTCAAAGCTTATAACCGCCTCGGTGCCCGCTTCGCCCGCAATGCTCACCCCGTCGGTAAATCCGCCGGTCGCCAGTGTGGGTATCGTTTTCAGGTTCATGCTAAAGCTCTTACCGCCCACCTTCGGCACCCAGTCCGGTATCGTCACGCCGTTACCAAAAATCGAGTTGATGCCGGAGATTGCCCCGTTGATGATGCCGATCACAGCATTGATGGGTGTCTTGCACAGTTCCACCAGCCCGTCAAAGGCGCTTCCAAAAATTTCTTTCACACCCTCCCAGGCCTGTCCCCAGTTCATGGTAAACACGCCGGTCACAAAGGTAATAAGCCCGTCAAACACACCCTGCACAGCACCTACCACACCGGCAATGCCATCGGCAATGGCGCTTATGCCGCCCAGTACCGCCGGGGCCGCCACGGTCACAATGCCCATAATGGCGGTAATAATACCTTCCGCAATCGGCAAGGCAACCTGTATTGCCTGGCCTATCATCGTGGCTACGCCCACCACAGCGCTGCCCACGCTGCTGATCAGCTGGCTCACAATGGGGGCCACCGCATTAAACAGCGTCAGCATCCCCGGCAAAAATGTGCCGGAAATAAATCCCCAGATCTGCTCAAAAATGGGTTTTACCACCTGCACGCCAAAATCGCCGATCTGTTTAAATACGCCCACCACGGCCTGCCCAATGCTGATAAGGTTATCAAACCCCGTCCCTGCGTTTTCGCCAAACAGCCCTACAATGGCCTGCCGTGCGTTCGCCAGGTTTTCCGGGCTGAACACCCCCAGCACGGCATCTTTCACCGCGGTGATTTTTCCCAAAAATCCGTCAAATACCGCAACGCCGGTATCGCCAAACACATTGCCAATGGCGGTGCGCACGTTGTCCAAGTTGTCCCCCAGCATGGATACCGCCGCCGCAATGGCACCCATCACGCCTACCAGCGGCAAGGCGCTGGACAAAATGCTGCCAAACATCCCGGCAAACGGTGCCCAAAACGTACCCAGCGCCCCGGCGCCGTTGCTCAACATGCCGCCCAGGCCGCCCAATATCTGGCCGCCTGCTGCTGCCAGCGGGTTTCCTGCAGCAAGCTTTCCCTGGCCTCCCACCAGCGTCATTATGCCGCTGGCAAGTCCCTGGCTTGCCTGCCACTGTGCCCCTGCAAATCCTTTCGCGTTGCCAAAAATGCTCCCTGCCCAGCCCTTGGCGTTGCCCAGGTTCTGGCCCACTTCTTTGCCCAGGTTGCTGCCTTTCAGGCTGCTCCACAGTGCTTTCGCCAGTACGCCGGTCGTGCTCTGGCCCGTCATCTGGCCGTACATATTGCTGGTCTGTATCATGCCGCCCAGGGTTCCCAGGCCGTTCATCAGCCCGCCGCCTGCAGCCTGGCCCTTGCTCATCAGCCAGCTTACGCCCTTGGCACCCAGTCCCGCGGCACTCACCGCGCCGCCGCCAAGGCTGTTCAGCAGGGGGGCCGCGCTCATCACAGCAAAGCCTCCGGCAAGTCCTGCCAGTACCTTTACCACCGTTTCGCCGTTCTGGCTCACATAGTCAAGCCCTGCCTGTATGTAGGGCAGTGCCTTTTGCAAGGCATCTCCCAGTGCCGCTACGCCTTTGGTCGCAATGTCCGCCAGCGTCCCGGCCAGTGTTTCCAGTTCCGGTGCATTTTTTCGCAGGCCGTTCATAATGTCGATTGCCAGCGTGGCAAACTGCTTTTTCACCGGCAAAAATTCTTCGCCAAAATCCTGTTTCAGTGCGGTCATGGCGTTCTGCATCATCACGCCCAGGCTCTCACTTGTCGAGGCGTTTATGATAAACTCGCGCTCCATGCTGCCCGTGTACTCGCCCGGGTTTTGCACATCCGCCAGCGCCTTTTCGTACACATCCAGGTTGTTTACGATTTTGGCACCGCCCTCAATGGCCCACTGTCCAAACAGGGTGCTCAACGCTGCCACGCGCCGTTCACTGGGCAAATTCTGTATGGCGGTAAACACCTCTTTCAGTGTCCCTACACCATCGCTTTGCAGTCCCTTGGCAACGCCGGTGGCCGTCAGTCCCAGTTCTTCCAGCATTTCCTTCTGGGCTTTTGTCGCGCTTTCGCCCTTGCTCAGGTTCGTGTACATGCGGGTAATGCTGGTGCCCACACGGTCTGTGGCAACACCGGTGGCCTGCATGGCCGTTGCCAGCGCGGCCGTGGCCGCCGGGTCAAGGCCTGCAATCTGGCCCATACTGCCCGCCTGGTTCACGCTCTGGGCAATCTCTGCGGCGGTCGTCGCGTAGTGGGCGCCCAGGTAGTTGATCTGGTCCATCAGGCCCATAACCTGGTCATGGTCAAAGTTAAAGGCTTCCTCCCACTTTGCCATGTAGTTACCTGCCGTGTTGTCGTCCAGGTCCATAGCCGTAGCGGCCACAGCCGTATCCCGCAAAATGCTGGTGTTCAGCTGTTCGTCTATGCCCTTGCCGCTCTGGCCCAGCGCAGCGCTCATGGCGGTCAGCTGCTCTGTCGTTTTCGGTATGCTGGTGCTAAGGTCCTGTATGTAGGTGGCCATTGCACCGTAGTTTTCCTTAAACGTCTTGCCGTTCGCGGCGGTAGCGTCACTCACTTTGCCTGTGGCATCGGCCAGCCCGTCCACGTAGCGCACCACGGGGGCCATCTGGCTTTCAAACTTTTCCGCTTCCTTGGTGCAGTCCGCAATGGCAACAGCGCTGGCGGCCAGTGTACCGGCCATAAGCCCCAGCCCTGCCGTGCCAATGCGGCTCATGGTCTTCGTCAGGTTGCCCACGCCGCCCTGCGCCTGCCGGATCGCCGCCTGCAAACTGGGGTCAACCTTGCCTGCAATGCGGATCGCAAGCTCTAATTCGGTCGTCTTTGCCATTCCTCCGCCACCTCGTTGTTGATCTCCAAAAATTCCTTTACCGGCAGTTTCAGGTAAAATTCAACGCTCGTCATGGTGGCAGCTGCCAGCTTAATAGCGCATCTGCGCAGCGCTTTCGCTCCGCCTTTTACCCGAAAAAACCGCTGCCGTTCACCGCCGCTTTGATCTTGGCAGCCTCCTTAATGGGCAGTTCGGTAAAAAATTCCTCGTCCATGCCGCTGGCCCGCGCCGCCATGATCACGCAGTACAGGTAGTCAAGGCCCGGTTCCGGGGCAACATGGTTCTCTGCTGCAAGGCGGTTTTCCGCGTTGATAACGTCCATCGTGTTCAGCTGGGCCGCACCGCTCAGGTCCACTTCACTGTAGGTCTTGCCCTTGTAGGTGCAGGGGGCATCCAGTTTCAGTTTGCCTCCTTCGCTCTGGCTGGTCAGTACCACCATGTTTGCCACAGCGCCGCGCACCTTTTTCGCCAGGCCAACCGGCATCAGCTGGTAAAACTCCAGCGGCTTGCCCGTTGCCATCGCAGCCAGCTGCATAGCATACACGCTGCTGTACTCCAGCATGTATACGGCAGACGGGTTCTGCATCACCTTCATCTGTGCGGCAATGGCATCTTTCACTTTCAGTTTTTCCAGGCCCGTCAGGTCAATTTCGGTGTACTCCTTGTCCTCAAAAACATACGGTGTCTCCAGCTTAATGGTTTCCATGGTCTGTTCCTTTCTGTGTAAAAAGGCCGCCTGTTCCGGCGGCCTTGTCGTTTTCGTATATATCCACACCCGGCATCTCTGCCGGGGCACCTGTACCCACCCACTCCTTGATCTTTGCTTAGATCAGTTCGGCAATACCGGCAAGCATGTCCTCACCGTTCACACGGTACACATCGTTCAGCTTGTCGATCTCCACCAGTACGTTACCGTCCACCTCGATCTTGTAGGTGGTCAGTTCCATGGTCACTTCGCTGTCCATGGCATCGCCCTTTTTCAGTGTGCCGGGGTTCGTCTCTTTGGCGCGGCCGCCCATCACAATGCGTGCGCCCTTAAAAACATAGCCACCGGTCTTATCGTAAACCTGCTGGGCGGCCCGCAGCGTCAGCTGGGTCACTTTCAGCGGGTTGGTAATGTCGGCAATGCTGCTGTACAGGGTGTTAAACTTGATCTTTGCCTCCAGGCTCTCAAACTGCCCAATCGTCGGGCTGTCGATCTCGCCCAGCACACCGGCGCCGTCCACGGTGCTGCTCTTCATCTTGATGGTGGGCAGCTCCACTTCACCGGCCAGGCCAACCAGCTTTTCGCCGTCCTTGTAAACGTTGTAGTTGTTTACTTTTTCAGGGATGTAATTGCTCGAAATCATGGCTCTTTACCTCCTTTGCCTTAGCCGCCCAGGGCGGTTGCCAGGGCACTGGGGTCAAACTCGATAACGTCCTCAATGTCCTCCGCCGGGGTAAACGGTGTCATCACCTGGCGGAAGGTGATCTTCCCGTTCAGCAAATCGGTGGTGGGGTTGTCGTCCTCGTTAAAGGCAATGCTGTAGGCGGCGCAAATGCCGCGGCTCACAAAGCTGTTGCCGCGCACGTTCTCGCTGTCCACAATGCTTTCAATCAGGCGGCGGTTCATCACCTGGCCGATCTGCGGCGTGTAAGTCAGGATAAAGGTGTTGGCCGCCCAGTTCATAAAGCGGCGCACATTGATCCAGCGGTCTTTCGGGTCGGTATTGCCGGGGTAGGCGGCGGTGTTGCTGCCCCAGCAGCGCCAGCCGTTCATCCGCAAAAAGGTGCCAACGCCGGCACCGTTCAGCACATTGGCCTGCTCCTGGTCCAGGTACACTTCGGTGCCGTCCTCCAGGCATGCCGCGCTGATCGCCACCGCCTTGTTGTCCACGCTCAGGTTGGGGATGTCGTCGTTGCTGGCATCCAGGTAGGCCATCTCGGCACCCACAATGGCGCTGCCGCTGTACACCTTTTCGCCAACCTTGGCGCATGGCCAAACCGCATAGCAGTTGGCATCGTTCAGGCCTGTGGCCTCTTTCTTCTCTTTCACGGCCGTGTACACCTTGGCACCGCTCTTGCCGCTGTCCACATCGCATACGCACACACAGCGGAACGTACCGTTCAGCGCCGTGCACTTGGCCTGCATGGCAGCGGCCACGGTGGCATCCTTGCTGTAGCCGGGGGCCAGCAGCACACCGGGGGTCATGCCCAGCATGGGGTAAACCTGCTGCACAGCCTCCAGGCCGGTCACAGCGCCGGTGCTGGCGGTCACACTGCCCACAATGTCGGCGGCCGTAACCTTGCTGGGGTCCAGCTTCTTGCCGGTCACGGTCAGGGTGCTGGCGGTCGCACTGCCAATTAGGGTGATCATCACATGGCCCGCATCGTCAAAAGCGGCGGTGTAGTCGGTGCCCGCTTTCATGGCGCTGGATCCGTTCTTCACGGTCAGGCCGTCCAGCAGCACACCCTCAGTCTCCAGCACGGCCACCTTGTTGTTCACCTGCACGGTCTGCTCGGTCAGGTTCACACTGTGCTTGGCGGGGTCCAGCACGTTGATCAGCACCAGCGGGGCACACCCCACCACACGGAACGCCGCATCCATGCTCTGGCACAGGGTGTAAGCGGCAAAGTCGTCGCTGTAGCCCATCGCCTCCACGGCCTCGGCAAAACTGTTCACCAGCACCGGCTTGTTCACGGCAGCCGCCGGGTCCTTTGCCAGGTTCACGGGGGCCGTGCCCACAACCACCTGCAAGCCCGCAGTACCGGCAATGGTTGCGTTCAGGCTGGTGGCATTTTCTCTCACATAAACACCATGTTTATATGCCATCTTGGTTTCCTCCTTACAATTCTTTCAGGATCGCCCGGTACACTTTGTACTCGGCGCTGTTTTTGTCGGCCAGTGCTGCGCGGATCCTGGCAAAATCGTCCAAGCTCACACACAGCATCTTTACCATCGGGTATCGCGCCATCATGTTTTCCAGCGCCTTTGGCAGCGCCCCGGCGTACACGGTGTATTGCTTGGCAACACCGCGCACACTCGGCCCGCAGTACACAAGCGTTTCCTGTTTCTTTCGTTCGGCCATCTCCGGCCTCCTTGTCAGCAAAGTTCGTCGTACACTTCTTCCGGCACCATGGCAGGTATCGTCACATCAAAACTCAGCGCTCCAAAATAGTAGGGCCAGGTATCGTCCATCTGTTCCGCCCACTCAATGTGGTGCTCGTGTCCCAGCAGCACTGTAAAGGCATCGCCAAAGTGCGGGCAACGGCAAAGCCACTGCACCACATCTTCTTTAATGTTCTCAACGTCCCGGTATCCCTCCCGGTCGTTGCCTTCGTCGTAGCAGCAAATGGTCAGCGTCACGTTCACTACCTGCGGGCTGTCCGGGTCGGTGATCTTTCCGCCCTCCATCAGCACCACAATGTAGGGGCTGGCGGCTGCGTTCGTGTCGGTGTCATCGTCCACGCCGTTATCGATCGGCAGGTTTTGCTTAAACACTTTCAGCGCCTTGCGCCCTTTCTGTCCGGTAAAGCTTTTTCCTGCGAACAACTGTTCCAGTTCGTTGCACAAAGCATCCTGCATCATGGTCGCTGTGTAGCCATGTACTTTCGTTTTCGCCATTTACTTACCCTTTCACTGCTTTCGCCATCACTTTGGCAATCTGTGCTTCCAGCCTGTCGTTCAGCGTGTTTTGTGCAAAAATCGCCACGTCCTCTTTCTCCCACACGGTGTTGTGTTCCGCCACAGCCGAAGGGGCACCATAGGTGCGTGTCTTTTCTACAATGCCCGCACGGCTTTTCCAGCGCATCTTTCCACGCGCCGTTGTGGTGTTGCTGGACGCCGCACCAATGTGCCGCTGGATCATGCCAACGTGTCCACTCTTAAACTCCGCCAAAAAGCCCTTGCTGTAGGCGCCGCCGCCCGTCAGGTCGTGCAGGCTGCCCCGGCGCAATACCCGCGCCGTAAACACCTTCGGCCCTGTTTTCCAGCTTGCGCCTGTGTGGGCTGTCGTCACACGGTGTTGGTAGTAGGCAAGGTCTGCCCGCAAACCAGCCTGCCCGCCAATGTACAACTCCGCCGCCGGGTCCGCGTTCGTGGCTTTCTTGCGCTGTTTCAGTTCTTTGGCTCGCTGCTTGCCCTTGGCAGTCAGCGCGTAGCGTTTCAGTACCCGGCGCAGCATTTCTTTGCGTGTCTCGCGGGCCGTGGCGTTTACGGCCACTTTCACAACAGCGGGCGTTTTTTCTGCTAAATCGCCCAGGCGGCGTTCTACCTCCTGGGTGTTTACGCCAATCAGCACCGCATCGCCGTCGTACCACGTCATGTCCTTGCTCACTGCCGTACCCTCACAAGTTCAAATTCGTATACGCCGCTTTCGTCGTTCACATTGCCTACCAGGTACTTCCTGCCGTCTACCACCATAGGCTTGCCCACCTTGGGGCGCGGCCCGTAATCGGCGGTCTTTACGTACAGGTTCAGGTCTGCTTTATAAAGGCCCTGGTCAAAACTCTGCTTGGCACCGCCCTCCCAGTGGGCACTTCTGTCCAGCAGCGTGTTTTCGTCCAGCACCACCAGCAGCCTTTTTCCGTCTACGGTGTGTTCCTCGGCAAACTCGTCCATGTTAAAAAACACAGCCTCAATGTCTGCCGCCGCACAATCCTTAAACGTCAGCTTCTTTTCCATCCCAACCATCCCTTTATCCCGGCCCTGACCTCGCATCCGCCTTATCCTTGGCAGTGCCGCGCCTGCGCCGTTCCATTCCAAGTCCCGCCCATCTTATCGGCGGGGGGAGTAGCAATCCTTACAGCACGGTAGCAACCAGCCAGCTGTCGATTTTGTCGGGGATCAGCAGCGGGTGTGCCTGCAGCTCCAAAAAGTGGCGGTCCGGGCGGTGCTCGGCATAGGCCCGCAGGAATCGCGGCGTCTGCGCCATGGCCCAGCGGCCGCTTTCATCCAGGTAGGGGCAAACGCCGTAAGCACGCATGTAGTTTGCGTTGCTGGGCAGCATCAGCACCATGTTGTCGGGGATCAGCGGCTTGGTCTGGCTGTCCGTTTCGTCCAGGTACACTTCGTTGTAGCCGTAAATGTCCACGCCGGGCAGGTTCAGGTGGCCGTAGTACAGCACACCGTTCTCCAGTTCCTTCGGGGCAATGCTGCCAATCTCAAAGCGGCGCATGTCCATCATCTTCTGCACACCGGCATCGTTCATAAAGGCGTTGGCGGCTGCCTTGCCCATAATCACCATGTCGCAGTTGGCAAAGCCGTTCTGGCTTACCTTCTCTTTCCACTCGCGCAGGTTGGCAATGGGGTCAGCGCCGGTGGCGCCCCACTTCTTGGTGCTCAGGGTCTCTTTGTTGGTAAAGCCAAAATCAATGACTTCATCCACACCCTTGCCCTTCACGGGGATGGTGCCGGTGGTCAGCACCTTGGCGGCCATCCACTCCTCGCGTCGGGTGGTCATGTCGTCCAGCTTGCGGTATTCCTCCACCAGCTTTTCGGCGGCGCGTTCGGCAGGGCTTTTGGGGTTGTACAGGTCCTCACCGGGCATACGGGTCAGCAGCTGGTCTGCGGTGGTGATCATCGCAGGGTTGATCAGGGGCGGCTTGTAGCTCTCGGTCTGGTAACCGGCATCGCGCACGATCTCGCCGCCAACCAGCGGGTGCACAAAAGCGGCCATCTTGCGGTCGCCCTTCACGATGTCAATGTCAACACGCTCAGTGTCAAACGTCTTTACGTTCTTAAAAAAGCGGTCGCGCAAAAAGGTGCGGGTAGGCGGGGTAGTGCGCACAACCTCGGCCAGGGTGCGCGGGGTATACATGTCAATCAGGTTTGCCATTTCCTTTTCTCCTCCTTTTATTTCAGGAAAATGCCAATCTCGCGCAGGGCGATCTCCACGTCCGCAGCGGTGGCATTTTTCGGCAGCACCAGGGCATCGGCAAAAAAGCTGCCGGTCAGGTACACAACGGCATCCTTGCCGGCGGCAGCATCATCGGCCACAATGCCGTACATGCCATCGGTGGCAACGGTGTAGGGGGCGCTGCTGCCGCTCACGGCAGGCTGCTCCAGCTTGCCATCTTTCAGCACAACCACCATGCCGCGGGTCACAGCGGCCTTGGCAGGTTTCACAGCGGTAGTAATGCGGATGTCCGCATCGGCGATCAGGTAGTCGGGTGCAGTGCTAAACTTCTGCACAGCCAGGTCCATAGCCATAGTTCTTCCTCCTTACTTCACTTTGTTCACAGCGTGGATCGCATCCAGGATGCTTTTCTCGCCGTTGTCCTGGTGGTTGCTGGCGGGTGCGGCCTGGCCCACGGCGTTTACGCCGCTCTCGTCTGCATCATCCTGGGCATCCTGCACGGACTTTTTGCCTGCCGCTTTCTGCGCTTTCATCTGCGCAATGGCGTAGGCGGCGGCATCCATGGGCTTCTCACCGTACTTGGCATCGTAGGCGCTGGCCTCGGCGCCGGCGGTGGTCATGTCCTCAATGTCCTTAATGCGGGCACGTTCGGTGTTGGTGGCACTCTGCGCCGCTTCGTTCTCGATCTGGCTCACCAGGTCGGGGTAGGCAGTGCGCAGGGCATCCACGGTGGTAATGGCCGGTGCAGCAGGTGCGCCGGGTTTCAGGTTCTCTGCCATTTTGGGTTCCTCCTCGTTTTCCGGCGCAGCCGCCGGTTTTTGTGTATTAGAAAAAGGCCGCTGCTTGCACAGGGCCTTCTTCACGTAATCAGGGGCTTCATCCATGCAAAGCCCAGTGTCCACGCTGTTCACAAACAGCGCACCGCTTCGGTTCTCGATCTGGCTCGGCTCAGCGGCTTCGTCCACTTCGTCAATAAAGCCGTTTTCCTTGGCTTCATCTGCGGTAAACCAGGTCGTTGCGTTCATCCAGTCCGTCAGCTCGTCCAGGTCTTTCCCCGTCTTTTTCGCGTACAGCTGCAAAATGCTGTCCTTCACGGCCTGCAATTCGTTCAGGTAGGCTTGCAGGTCGTTTTCATCACAGGCATCAAACAGGTACACGCTCGGCAGGTGGATCATGTACAGCGCGTCGCTGTTCGCTACCACTTTGCTGCAATGGCTGGCAATAATGGTGGCGGCGCTGGCACACAGCCCGTCAATACGGCACACCGTCTCGGTTCCTGCCTTGTTCAGGCTGTCGATCTGTGCACCAATCGCCTGGGCGGCAAATACATCTCCGCCGCCGCTGTTGATCCGCACCGTCAGCGTGTCAATGCTTCCCAGGCCCTTAATGTCCTCCACAAACTGCTTTGGGGTAATTTCATCCCCCCACCAGCTTGTGTCGCTGATCGTCCCGTACAAAATCAGTTCGGCATCATTTCCGGCCAGGTTCTTCACCTGCCAAAAATGGTTAGCTGCCCGCCGGGTCTGTCGTGGCTTGTTCTTCTTTCCCAATTTTGTCCACCTCCGCTTTCTGCTGTGCTTCAATCTTTCTCTGGCGCATATTCGCCGTGTAGCTGCCGCCGGTCATCTGGGCCGTTTCCTGCTCGGCTGTGCTAATGCCCAGGGCAATGCGCTTTTCAGCTGCCGTTACTTCCTGCACAGGGTTCAGGTTGGTTCTGGCCGGTCCGTTCCACTCACAGGCAGCGTAGGTCTTCGCCACAGCCTTGTCGGCAAAATAGCCGGGCGCACGCACGCGGCCCAGTCCCACCGCTTCGGCAAGCCACAGCTCGTAGATCGGCTGGCAAAACTTATCGGCAAACCAGCTGCGCAGCATGCCGCAGGTGCGCCAAAACTCGTTCAGCGCACCGCGTGCCGCACTGTAGCTGGCATTAAAGTTCTTTTCCAGCACCTCAATGGGTATCTCCAAAGCCTCGCTGATCTCTTTCGTCACCGCCCGGTAAAATGCTTCAAAGGCCGCGTTCGGTCGGCTCGGCTTTGTCTCGGCCATCTTTTCGCCGGGGTTCAAGTCCACAATGGCGCCCGGTGCCAGCTCAATGCTGGTCGGGTCCTGCGCGTCGATCTGCATGTCCGGCGGCAGCATCTCGCCCAGCGGCGGTGCTTCTCCTGCCTGCTCTTTCTCAATAAAAATCGTGTAGGCCGCCGTGATCACGGCCGCGTTCAGTTCCGCGTCGCTGTAGCGCCCCAGCTGTTTCAGGCTTTCCAGCACCGGGGCCAGCACCGGCACACCGCGCAGCTGCCCGGCGCGTTCCCGCTGCATAATGTGCAAAATGTTGCGCCGCCCTGTCTTTCTTCCGTAGGCTTCCACCCGCGTCCACTTTGCCGGGCCGCTGTACATGTCCACGCTCAACGGGTGCCTGTCACAGATCCAGTAGGCAACAACCTTTCCGGCCGCATCCGTCTCCACGCCCTGCACAATTCGCTCCACGTGCCGCCCGTTGATCTCTGTCGGCACCGTAACGTCGTTCATGTCGGGGCTGCACACCCGGTCTGCCTCAATCAGCCGCAGCCGCAGGCTGTATGGCATGCCCTTCGTGTTTTCGGTTTGCAGCAGCACAAAAGCGTCGCCGTTCATCTGGGCGCTCAAAAATGCCAGCTGTTGCAGCTGGTAAAAGTTGTCCAGCCCGTCGGCATCGCACAGCGGGTCTTTCGCCCACAGGTTCCATTCCCGCGTGATCTGTGCCTGCAATTCTGCCACCTGGTCAACGTCCAGGTTCAGGTAGGCACCGTCCAGCTGCGGGGTAGGGGTCAGCCCACCGGCTACCACATTGGTGCGCAGCGTTTTCAGCGCTGCTGTGGCCGTCGGCACTCCCATGTAGGCATCGCGGCTTCGCTGGCGCAAAATGTCCAGGTTATCTTCAATGTCCCGCTTGGCATCGCCGCCGTGGTACATCCATCCCCGCATGCTCTTTTTGTGGGTGTTGGCACCGTAGTTGCTGTATCCCGTGTTCGCCGCCCGCGGCACCGCACGCAGGGCAGGGGAGCGGTGCACCGCTCTTACTTTCGCTTTCATCCCTCACCACTCCTTACAGGTCACGGTACACAAAGTGGTACGCCCGGTTTCGCCCGTGGCTCTGCTCCACAGCCTCCGCCTGCATTACCTTGTTGTTCCAGTAGTCGATCTGTTTGCGCACACTGGCAAGGTCTGCCCTTGTCAGCTGCCTGGTGCCAATCTGGTAGCTCTGCCCGGTGGCAATCTGTGCCTCCGCTTCCAGCCAGATGTCCAGGTGCTTCTGGGCTTCCTCTTTCGTAATTCCTGCCATCGCTTAAATCCCTCCGCTAACCTGTCTGCGCCCGGTCCTGCGCACCGTCTGGGTGGCGGCCACCGGGCTTTGTTCCAGCACCGGGTTGGCAATTTCAAGCGCCGCCTGGGCATAGTTTCGTAAGTCCAGCGGCTCGTTGCGCTTGTACTCGCTTTTCAGTTCCCAGGCAATCACCGCCCGGCCGTGGCGGTAACGTACCACCATCTTTTCGGCGGTCAGGCCCCTAAAGTAGTTGTAGTCGTATCCTGCCGCCTCTCCTTGGGGAAAGTGGCAGTAGTTCGGCCCCGGCTGCTTCACCTTCAACCGTTGGTACAAAAGCCCCTTGCCGGTGTCAACGCCAATCGTAAACAGCGGCGCCTTTACGCGGTTGTTCTTCGTCGGGTTTTTCAGGTAAGGCACGTCTGTGCCGCCACGGCCCTTTATCGCAAAAATTCTGCGGTGCCATCGGTCCTTGCAAAACCGCAGCACCTCGTCCGGGTAGTGGCCGCCGCTGTCCATGCACACCGCCAGCACCTTCATCTGGGTTCCGTCTGCCTTGTACCAGGTACGGTTCAAAAACGCATCCAGGTCATGCCATACGGTATCTTTCAGCAGGTCGCCAAAAATCTTCTGGTAGCGTATGCCCCAGCTTTCCTTTCCGGCGCCCCATCCTACGATCTCCACTTCAAAGCGGTCATCCTGCGTATCCACCCCGGCTGTCAGCACCACCACGTCGTCCGGCACTTCCGCCTTGTACGGTTCGCGTCGGTCGTACAGCTCCGCTTCCTCTACAGTCTCGCCCTTCTCTGTCCATGTCTCGCCCAGTTCCGTGTTTACCCAGGTTTTCATCAGTTCCGGGTTTCCCACGTTCAGCTGTTCCTTGGCTTTCAAAAACTTGGCAACAATGTCCTCCCAGCTGCAAAAGCTGCTGGCAAGCGTGTTCAGGTGGAACCCCCGCACCTCGGCCCCCGGGCACTTTGCCACCCACTCGCCCTGTATTTCCATCCGCTTCCAGTGCGCCTCGCTGTCTGCCACGCCGCACCGTTCGCAAACGTAGGTCGGGTCCCTGGGGTCATCCGGGTCAAATTTCAAATTGGCCCACACCAGCGGTTGGTAATGTCCGCAGCTTGGGCAGGGTATTGCAAATTCTTCCTGTGTGCTGTGTTCGTATTCCACCTTAATGCGGCTCGTCTGGTCCAGTGTCGGGGTGCTTACAAACACCTGCTTTTTATCCCAAAAGGTCGTTTGCCGCTTTTCCGCCAGGCTCAGCGGGTCGCCCTCGGTGCCCGCGCTGGCAGGGTATCGGTCTATCTCGTCCGCCAGCAAAACCTTTATGGGGCGGCTCGCCAGGCTGGCCGGGCTGTTTGCGCCCACAATTACCAGGTATCCGCCGGGAAAGTTCTTCAGCAAAATGGTGTTGCCGCTCATCCGGCTGCGGTTATCCACCATGCCGCGCAGGCAGGGCGTGTCCCGCAGCATCGGTGTCAGCTTCTCTTTGCTAAATCCCTGTCCCATGTCCAGCGTTGGTTGCAGCACCATAATGGGGCTTGGGTTATAGTTCATGTAGTAGCCAATGGTGTTCAGCACCAGCGCGTCCGTCTTGCCGATCTGGGCACAGCTCATTACCACCACTTTGCGTATATGAGGGTCGCTGATCGCGTCCATAATGCCCCGCTGGTAGGGGGCTTTGTCGGTGCGCCACCGTCCCGGCAGGGCACTGGCCCCCTGGCTCAGCCTCCGCTCTTTATCCGCCCACTGGCTTAATGTCAGGTTCGGCGGCGGTTTCAGCCTTGCCACCGCACGGGCCAGCATGGCCCTTGTCTGCGGCGGCACCGCCACGGTTTTTCTTTTTGCCATAGTGCAAAAGCCTCTTTGCGGCGCATCTCCCAAACGGGCAAAACACCGTTTCTTCATTCACCCACTCGCTAAAAGCGCAGGCGCGGCAGCGTTCAATCTGTACTTTCGTCAGCATTTCCCGCGTCCTCCTTTACGGCAAAGGCCGTGCGGTAGTCGCTTAATTCGTCCAGCGCTTCATCGGTTTCTTTTTTCAGCAGGTCGTAGATCTCGGCGCTGTCGTTCATCGTTGCCAGCGTTTTTGCCAGCTTCGCCGGTATGCTCATGATCTTTGTCCTAAAGTTCATCAGCATGGTGGTCAATGCCTGCTCCACATCCTCGGTGCGGTGCAGATCCCCCCGGCGCTCGTCCAGTTCCAGCTTTGCCATCTCTTTTTTGGCGCGGGTCAATTCCGCCCGCTGCTGGTTCAAATCATCCGTGCCGTTGCGCAGGTAGGCAAGGTAGGCTTGCACCGTGGGCTTCATGTCGTAAAGCCCCGGCTTTGCTTCCCGTATGATCCCGGCATCACGCATCTGGCGTATCCGCCGCTCCGTCAGCCCCAACCACTGGGCCACCGCCTTGCTCGTATATAGCGTCACGCCGCATCACCTCCGCCGCCTTGTCCTGCCCCGGTTCACAGTTCTTCGTTTTCTCTCGGCTGCATCCCGGTTTCCGTTTCGTCCGGCGGCTCCGCGTCCTCAACCTCAACTTCGCCCGTGGCTTTCATCCTCGCCAGTGCCAGCCGTTCCCGCTCCAGTTCATACCGCCTGTCGTTTTCCTCGGCCTGCCGTATCGCCCCAATCACCGTTGCCGCCCGGCCCTGCACCTTGTACAAAGCCTCCTGCAATTTTTGTATCCGGGCAAACGGCGTGTCCTTCATCTCCATGTCCATAGCGGTGCCGGTCAGGTACAGCCGTTCTTCGTCCTCTTCCTGCTCGTATTCGCTTATAGCTTTCAGGATTTTCCGCTCACGCCACCGCAAAACTTTCAACTCGTACCGCAGGTTTTCCACCGCCCCCGCCGGGGTCTTGTTTAAAAACTCTTTGTCCTCGTCCGCCAGTTCGCCAAACAGTACCGTGCTGTAGGCTCCGTCTTTCTCGGCGTTTTTGTTCCCCTTGGGTGCGCCGCCTTTATTGCCCTTGGCATTTTTCTTGCCCTTGCTGTTCTTGTTGCCCGGCTGCCCGCCGGGCTTTTTCTTTACTTCGTTTTCCCAGCCGTCTTTGCTTTTCCACCGGCGCAGGCTTTCATAGTTCGCGCCCATCGCCTCGGCAAGTTCTTTCAGGTTTACCGCTTCTCCAACAGCCCGCCGCCGCAGGTATTCGGCTTTCGCCTTATCCCTCGCATCCGATCTAGCCGCCATCCGCTCACCCCTCCAAAACTCGCCCCTCTTTCTTAGGCAAACAACAAGCGCCCGCGCGGGTAACCCGCCGGGCGCTCTCTCATACTTTCACTGTACCAATTCTACCCCTAAAACCGTGCCATGTGGTGCCATTTTGTATATTTCCCCAAAATAATTATACGTTCTGTAATTTCAACCAATTGGTTAATCATCTCCGGCAATCCAATCCATTGTCCAAAATCTGGACACCGCCCGCACCCATTCAGCGTTTTTACGCTTACTTTCTACCCTAAACGCTTAAAATACGCTTACTTCCAATCTAGTTCCAATCTAGTTCCAATCCGGCACCCTGCATCCCACGCCAGCCCCTACATCTTTTCATCCCCGTGCACCCTGTATTTCCGCGCCAGCTCCCACATCTTTTCAGCCCCGTGCGCCCAGTCTCGGCGCATACCCTCGGCGTTTTTCAGCCCAGCACCCCCGTATTCCTGCGCATGCCCACGGCATTTTTCATCCCAGCGCCCCCGTATTCCTTCGCATGCCCACAGCATTTTTCATCCCAGCGCCCCCTGTATTCCTGCGCATGCCCACGGCATTTTTCAACCCCCTGTTTTTTCGCCCGGCCTTTTCGGAAATGCTAAAAAATTTCTCATACCTGCCAAACTTTTGCGCTTCCGAACCCGCACGTTTTGGAGAGCGTTTCACAGTACCTTGGCCCTCCGGCATCGAACTCCCGGCTCCGTGTCAATTCAAATGTCCGTTTTATCGGTCTGATTTTTTGTCGTTCTATCAAGATTTTAATTTATAAATATATAATCTTGATTCCTTTTCGGCCTTGGCTGGCTTGGTGCTGCCTGGCTGCCTGCTGCCTGGCCCTGATCTGCTGTCATGGCTGGCAAAATAAAAGGCCCTGCAGGTTGCTTTCCTGCAGGGCCTTTTATTGTCTTTATTTGTCCTCTTTGTTTGTGCTGTCCAGCTGTCCAGCTGTCAGGCCGTCCCGCTCCATCCTCTCGGTGCAGGCTTGCAAGATGTACCCTTGCAGGCTCTGGCCCGCAGCCTTGGCCGCCTGCCGGATCTGCTCGCCCTTGCTTTTTATGGGCCGTATGCTTATGTAATCGCATTTTTTGTTATAAACATCGTTGTTTTTTCTCTTGCTATCTGCTATCGGCATTTTACTTTATCTCCTGTTTATCTTATTTGCTTTATTATACATTATACGGCAAAAACACGCAACAGTGCAAAATACACAAAACACGCAACAGTGTTTTGTGCAAATCGCAGAATACACGCAACAGTGCTTGACAAAAAACACTGTTGCGTGTTACCATGCAATCACAGCAAGCGACACGCAACAGTGTAGCAAACATCAGCCGCCGACCGGTGGAGCCGCCGCCCAGCAGGGCCGCGGGTTGCAAGCCGGGCAAGGCGGCACAAAAACAGGAGGATACAAAATGCAGCCTTTCATCTGCAACAAAAAACAGGCCAAACAGCTTGACGGCCTGGCGTTCTGGATCGCCGAGCAGGCCATCACCCGGGAACGCTTCCCGGATGACACCCGCAACCTCGGCCGCTGCGATGCCACGATCCGCTTAACCATGGATCAGCTTGACCGGCTGGCGGTCCCGTTCTGGGTACAGAACACCGTCATCAACTGGGCCGAGACCTGGCGCAACATCAGCAGCCACGACCTAAAGCAGGCCATGACGGCCCGCAACATCATCATGTAACAGGAGGTACACACCATGACCAACAACACCATCATTTCCGACACCCTCGCCGCCACCCTCACCGCCGCCCAGATCCACGCCATCGCCGCCGCGGTCAAGACCCCGGCCCAGATCGCCGAGATCGCCGCCGCCCTGGATGTCCGCAACGCCAGCGGCCAGCCCATCGACGCCACCCCCACCGCCGAGCGGATGATCGCCGCCCAGGCCGTCCACACTTACAACGAGTGGAAACGCCAGGGCCTCCAGGTCAAGGCAGGGGAGAAGGCCCTTTTCAGCTGCCACCTTTGGCGCTGGACCGACAAGCCCAGCAAGGCCCGCCAGCAGGAGGCCGCCCAGGCAGCGGCCGACGGCCAGGACGGCCCCGCCGCCGACGAGCACTACTACAAGACGACCGCCTACCTTTTCAGCGCCTTGCAGGTCAGCAAGCCGCAGCCGGTGCACGTCAAAACGCCGGAGGAGATCGCCGCCCACAACGCCGCGCTGCTGGCGGCCCGCAAAGCCCGCCGGGCCGCTGCCACAACAGCGGCCCCCACGGTTCCGGCCGCTTCTCCCACAACGGCCCCCAGCAAGCCCGCCGTGGTCGCCATCGTCGAGCACCACACCCTGCACGATGACGAGCCGGTCCAGCTTGATTTCGCCACCCTGGCCGCCCAGGTCCTGGCATGATCCACAACAGCCCGCAAGGCCGACGGTCCCCGCCGCCGCTGGTGCAAGCCCAGCCGCCGCCACAACAGCGGCGGGCGCTCATGGGTCCCACAACACAACAGGAGGTACACACCATGCACAAGTCAATCGTCATCGCCGCCTACATCGTTACCGCTGCCGTTTACGTCATCAAGACAGCCCCCACAACGGCCCCCGAGCCGCCCACGCCCAGCACCTACCCGCTGGCCGGTGTGGTAGTCCAGGTCGACCGCGCCGCCGACCTGGTCACCTTCCGCACCGGATCCGGGCAGCTTTACGCCCTCACCGGCACCGATGACTGGATGAACGGCGACATCATCGCCTGCACGATGTCCGACAACGCCACCCCCAACGACATCACCGATGACCACATCATCGACTACCGCTACAGTGGTTACGTCAACTAAGCCCGCAAGGCCGACGGCTCCCGCCGCCGCTGGTGCAAGCCCAGCGCCCCACACAATGGGGCGGCGCTCATGGGTCCACCAGATCCACAACACCAACACCCACAACAGGAGGTAACACACCATGACCCGCAAACGTCCCCATATTTCCCCTCTAAGCCGCGTTTTCGATATTCCCACCGTTGACAAGTCCCTGCGCCGCGATTTTCTCGCCGGTGCAATCACGATTGAGCAAGCCCGCGACGAGTTTATACACTGCGGATGGTTCTGCGGTAACGAGAGTATAACAACCACCTACCGCCGTCTCGGCCTGCTCCCTGAGATCAAGCGCATCTGGTAACGACCCGCAAGGCCGACGCATAACGCGCCGCTGGTGCAAGCCCAGCCGCCGCCACAACGCGGCGGGCGCTCATGGGTAACAACACAACACGACCCCGGCACCAACACAACAGCCGCGCACCCATCGCCAAACAATGGCAGCCGCCCCGCCGGGGGAGCGGCATAAGCCCAACGGGAGCCGGTGCACCTCCCCACAAAACAGATTGCACCCGCCGCCGGTCGTTCCGGCCAGGTTCGCCGCGTTCTGATCCCGCGCCCCGGGCGCAAAAAGTGAAACCCGCCAGCCCCGCGAGAGAGGGCACACCCCAGCACCCCGCCGCCCGGCATAAGACCACACGGCAGCCCACGCGGCCACAGCGCCCAGCGGGTCCAGCTGCACAACGGCCCGCCGCCAGTACGCAACACCCACAACACAACAGGAGGTAACACACAATGAAAATGCACAGCCTTTTCGCCGCCACCTTTTCCAACGGCGACCGCATGACCGGCACCCTCGGCCAGATCTACGCCGCCCAGGCCATCAACGACTGCCGCGTCACGATCTCCCCTTACATCACGGTAGCCAAAGCCCCGGCCCCCATCGCCAACGACAACGGCACCATGACCGGCTACGCGCTGTTTGTTCCGGCCCTGCCGTTCACCGGCAACTTTCAACAGATCTGCGGCACCTTCCAGCGCCTGACCGATGCCCTCGCCGCCCGCGACCTACTGGACGAGTTCGACGAGGTGGAGTTCTTCGCCAAGTATCAGCGCACATTCTGACCCGCCACAATAGCCACCCGCAAGGCCGACGGCATCCGCCGCCGCTGGTGCAAGCCCAGCCGCCGCCCACAACGCGGCGGGCGCTCATGGGTAACAAATCCGCCCACAACACAGCAGGAGGTACAACACAATGAGTTATTACACCATCAACGAGGACGCCGCCCGCCTTTCCAAGGAGTTAAGCAGTTTCAGCGACTACAAGGCAGGCAGCGCAACAGCCAGCCACCGCGCCCAGGTGGACGAAGCCGCCGCCACGCTTGAAAAGGTCAAGGCGCTCTGCACCACCGAAGCCCAGCGCGACCGCGCCGAGTATCTTTTCGACCGCTACGCCGCCACGCTGGCGCAGGCCATCAACCGTGACAACGAGATCGGCACCCGCTGCCCGTCCGTGATGATCTCCGGCCCCGCCAACTTCCCGACCCGCAAGAAAGAAAAGCAGCTCGCTGCCTGGCAGGCCAACGCCGAGAACTACCAAAAGGCCGAGCATTACTTGTATCTGCTGGAACACGCGCACCAACAGCCCATCAAGTCAAACGACCCTGAAGTACTGGAAGCCCTCACCGCCAAACTGAACGCATTGCAAACCATGCAGGACCATATGAAGCATGTCAACGCCTACTACCGCAAAAACAAGACTTTCGACGGTGCCCCCAACGTCAGCCCCGCCGAGATCGCCGAGATCGAGCGTGTGTGGGACGTGTTCCCGCCCTACCGCAACGCCACGCCGTACCCGCCCTATGCGCTCTCTAACAACAACGCCAACATCAAGCGCCTGCAGCAGCGCATCACCAGCCTGCAAGCTGTCAAGGAATCCACCCACGAGGACGAGGAGCACGACGGCTACACCTACCACGAGGACGCCGAGCAAATGCGGGTGCAGCTGATTTTCGACGGCAAGCCGGACGACGAAACCCGAGAATTGCTCAAACGCTATGGTTTCCGCTGGTCCCCGCGCAACAACGCATGGCAGCGCCAGCTTACCGCCAACGGCAAACGCGCCGCCCGCCTGGTGATGAAAGAATTGGACGCCCACAACCCCGCCTGACGATGGCCCCCGGCAAGGGCCGAAACCATCCCGGCAGCGCCGCCGCGATGGTCGCGGGAGCCATAACGACCCGCCGGGTTGTTATTCTCCGCACAATTCCACCCACAACACAACAACAGGAGGCAATTACCCCATGAAAACCGTCACCCTCACCATCCCGGACAACGCCTGCCCCGTCATCCTAACCAATGACCAGCTGTCCACGCTGCATTTTTACCTGCTCACCACCACCCGCGCCCGGCAGGATGAAGTCGAAACCTGGGAGCGCCTCGCCGCCGAGACCAAACCCGACGGCACCCCGCAGTACAAAAACGCCGCCGCCAACGCCGCCTACTGCCGCACCCAGGCCGCCGCCGTCGAATCCATTCTAGCCACCATCCGCGCCGCCCGCTGCCTCTGATCCACCACAACAACGCTCCCCACAAACAACACCACCCCCGGCCAGCCGTCACAACGGCCCGCCGGGGGCTTTTCGTTTTCCTATTCGCATGTTGTTTTTCCCACGGCTCTCGCAAACCCCGGAAATCTCCGCGCCCTGCGCAAACAGCCGCCGCCTAAAAAATACTCTCGTCCACAGCCTGCACAACGCCGCCGCCCACGTCAAAACGCCGTCAAAACGCCGTCAAAAACGCGCCAAAAATCTGCCAAAACGCGCCCGCGCAATTCCCGCCCCTTTATAACGCGCCCGCGTCACGCGCCCGCGCGAGGATTTCCGCCCCCATCGGCAGTTCTTCCAGCAGCACGCCAAAGCGGGTCAACGCCACCACGCTGACCCGTATCGTCTGCCTGCGTGATAACCCCACCCGGCAGGCCGTAAGTTCCCAGGTGTGGCCGTCAATGTACCGCGCTTTCAGCAGTTCTTTGTGTTGATGTTTCAGCCGGTCCAGCACGCTGCGCACCGCCGCCCGGTCGTCTGCCAAAACGCCGTCCAGCACGTCCAATTCGCCCAAACGCTGGGCTGTGTCCTTTTCGGCCATCCGCAGTGCCTGGTCGGCGGTTCCGTCGCTGTTGCCGCTCGCATGGGGCATCCCATCCAGGGCATTGCCCCGCAGGGTGCTGTACTGTGCCTCCAGCTCCGCCCGCTCCAGCAGCACAGCCCGCCGCCGCTTGGGTATGTCCGCATAGTATTGCAAGATGGTTTCTGCCTCCGCTGCCGTCACAACAGCACCCCCTTAGTAAATCCTGTCGCTGAAAACGCTGCCTTTTCCGTCGTCCAGGCAGTCGATGCACTCTCCCAGCTTGTCCTTTACGTCACGTTTCAACCGCTCCCACCCGTAACCGTCGCCCTCTTTGGCCCAGTCCAAAAAACGGTTCTCGTAGTAGTCCCGCGCTTCATCCAACACTTGCTGTGCGGTCTCTTTGTCCACGCCGCACCCCGCCGGGGCCGCCTGCACCAACGCCGCGCAGAACATCTTCCACACCAGTTCGCATCCCATCCGCTTTTGTGCCAGCTCGTCCCGCGCCGCCCGGTTTTTCAGCGGCTTGTCCGGCGGCAGCATAAACACCAGCGGCCGCACAATGTCGTTCAGCCACTTCTTTGCCGCTTTTTCGTCCACTGCCGCCCGGCTGCAATACTCTCCGGTCGCCCGCGTCAGGCACCGTAGGTAAACGTCTATTTCCTCGCTGCTCCATCCCGTCACGTCCGGCAGCGCCATCAGCAGGCACAGCGTCACCACCTGGCCCACCGTTTCCCGCATGTCATCCGCCCGCGCGATCGTCCCGTTCATCACCCGCCGCGCCGCGCCCTGGGCCGCATTGCGCCGGTAATAGTTTGGCATCTGCTTCATACACCTACTCCTTGTCTGCAAACCACTCCACAAACTTCCAGCCCCGCGGCTCTGCCACAAGGTCAATAAACAACCGTCGCCGGTAGATATAGTCCCGCTGCATCCGCCGGGTGAATTTCGATTTCACTTCCACGATCTCCACCGTGCCATCCGCATAGGTCAGCACAAAATCCGGCGTATAGTGCGCCGCTGGCAGTTTCATCTCACCGTACACTTTCTCCGGCAGCAGGGCAAACCGCACCTGCTCCTGCACTTTCACAACCAGCCCGCAGGCTACCTTCGGCAAAATCACATCCCGGTAATACCGCTTCTCGCTCTCCGGCCCCTGGTTCCCGCTTCGTTCACAAAATCGGTCGTTTTTTGCTTGAGTTTCCCGTTTTTGTTCGCTTCGTTCCCGATTTTGCCCACTTTTTGGGCCTTTTTGCAAACATCGTTCACTTTTCCGCTGCGCAATCTGCAATTCGGCTTGGGCGCGGTAGCGCGGCGGCAGATCTTCCAGTTCCAGCCGCACACTCATTCCAACAGCCGCCCTCCTCCGTCCTGCACCCGTGGGTCCGCCCAAAATCTGGCGATTACGTGCCATTCGGCTGTAACCTCGTTAAACCGCGCTTCGGCTCCCACAAAGGCGTACTTCCGTGCCGTTCCGTCTCCCAGTTTCATCACCCCGTACCGGCTTTCCCAAAACTGGCGGTCGTCCACATACAGTGTTGCCGCCTCGGCCAATTTCTTGGGCGTGTATCTGGTGTCGTTGGGTCTTGGCTGTTTCGGCATCCGCAAGCCCTTGCTCTGCCGCCATTTGTGGGTGCGCTTTCCCTCGTACTTGGTTATGTAGGCACAATAGGCGTCCAGCGTTCCTTTGTCAAACTCGGCGCGGTCACACTTCACCAACCCCAACGGCTCTACCCACCCGGCACCAAGCTGTACTACCCACAGGTCTTTGATCTCGTCTATGGTCAAATCACACTCTAAAATCAGGTGGTAGTGGTAGCGAACCTCTTTTTTTCCTGTTTTCTGGTCCTCGTGCTGCCATTCGGTCACGGCTATGTACTTCACCTTGCGCAGCACCCCGCCGGGGTTGTGGTGATCTTTTGCCATGGCTGCCTTGTATTTCTTCCGTTGGGCGCGGTTCATCCGCTCAAAATAGTTTGTCAGCTGCTTTTGTGCTTCCTCGTCGTTCGCTGGCAAAAAATCGTCGCTGAATGTCAGGTGCACCAGCCAGGTTTTCTTTTTTCTCTCGGTAAAATTCTCCGATACTTTCCACCGCAGCTTGCGCAGCGCGTTGCGGTCATTGCACCGCTTCATTGCCAGGCTTTGGGCAAAGGTCTTTTTCCCTCTCACGCTGGCCCTGTGCTGGGCAGGGGAGACGTTCAACAGGTCCACTTCCATGTATTCTCTGCCGCATATCGTTTTCTGCTCTCGCACATACCTGGCTTTCATGCCTACGGCCCTCCCGCGCTGCCCTGCCTGCTTTCAGGTGGTCTTGTTTTTGGTTTTCTTAATTTTGGGGGATGGGGCAAATAATAAAACCGTATACAAGCCCCCCAGCGGCCCGCAGGCCGCTAAAAAATTCCCGGCACCCGCCGGGCGGAATACTATATTATAATAGGGTAGGTTCTTATCGCATTGCCCACTTCATCCAGTCCCGTGCCGTTTCGTTCAAATCGCGGCCCAGCCAGGTAAGTGCCCGTTCCATCTCGGCCAGCCACTTTCCAACAGCCAACACAGCCAGACACACACCGTGTACGATCCATGACAACGCAAGTACCCACAGCATCGCCGCCAGTGCCAGCAGTTCCAACGCCAGCACCACCAACATCTTTAGTTTTTTCATCGCTTCACCTCCCGGCTCACCAGCTCCGGCCAGTACGTTTCCCGTACCACAATCGCTTCATGCCGGAACGCCGCAGGCGGCAGCGTTACATCTACCGTCACAAAACGCTCGTGGGGCGGTATAAACGCCACCACCCCGCGCTGCAGTTTCGGTGCTGTTCTCTCTCCGGCCTCTGCCTGCTTTCGCCATACCAACACCGCATCGCCCACTTGCAGGCGGCGTTCTCTTTTCCGTATCTTTTTCACTCTTTCCCTCCACGCTTTTTCTGCGTGTATGTCTGGTTTATGGCCGTCTGCGTGTTCGGCATGCCGTCCACATAGCCAAACCGGCGCTCATACGCCCGCTTTGCCTCGTAGTCCTCGCGGTCCCGCTGGTAGTCCGGGCACCCCACATGGCACCCCACCGCCCGCCGAGTACATCCGTAACAGCAGTGCATGCGTCAAACCCCCTGCACCCTGGCCGCGTACATATCCGCCGCGTGGGTCCACAGCACGTTCGGCTTTGTCTCCACAGCTTCGCCGTATCCGTTCCAGTTCTCTTTTTTGTCCGCAAACCCCATGTGCCAGCGGATGCACAGCATTTCTTCCACCGTCAGCGGCTCCATGCCGCACCGGGCCAGCAGGTCTGTCGCCAGCTTCTCGCTTCGCACCCCGTGGCCCTCCGGCCTCGGCTCTTTGTGCACCCACGCACCGTCCTGCACTTCGTAATCTTCCACCTTGCACAGGTCGTGCAGCAGGCCCACCAGCCATGGGCTGCGCTCTTTTTCCCACCGCAGCTGCAGGCAGTCGGTCAGCCGCAGCAGTTCATCCGCCACGGCCAGGCTGTGTTCTTTCAACCCGCCAACCCAGTTCCCGTGGAACCCCAGGCTCGCAGGCGCCTGCATAAAGCCCATCTTGTCCAGTTCCACCGCCATCTTCACGGCACATTCGCTGTCCAGTTCAAATTCTTCCAGCGTGTTTGCCATCAGCAGCACGCGCAGCATCGTGTCATCTTTCATTCCGGCTCTCCTTCCGCCGGGCGGTACGTCACCATCCCGGCCCGTATCTCGTCCAGCATTGTGCCCATCCTGTCATCGGTAAACACCATTGGCAGCACTGCCAGCCGCAGCACCATGCCATCTTTCAGCACGTAGTACGGATTGCCTGACTTGTTAAAGCGTCGGTAAAACACCAGGTATTGCCCGCGGGCCAACTCGTCCTTTACCGGGGCCAGCTGTGCCACATCCACAAAACCAACGGTGCCGCCAGCTTTCAAAATCAGCAGTTCCCGCCCGTCCAGCATAAAGCCAAGTCGCATTTGTTCGCACTGTTCCTCGTCGGCCAGGGCGTCCCGCATGTCGATCCCATGTACAAAGCTGATCGCATCTTCCTCTGCCACGTCTACGACCACCATCTCCAGCTGTTTATCCGTCCAGCCAAACACAGCGGCCGCTTCCCGTTCGTCCCGCAAAGTAGGGAACCGCTGCGGCACTTCCACCATGGTGCGGTTATCCGTCAAAAACAGCCTGCCCTTGACGTAATACATCCCCAGCGCCCCATTCGCCTTGCAAAGTTTCCCCATAGCCTGTATGTTCATACGCTGCCATCCTTTCCGCAGTGCCCCATGCACACCGCCCTGTCGTCCCAGTATTCGGTAGCGCCCACCTTGCGCGGGTTCGTTCCAAACGCCTCTTTCAGTTCCGGCACGTTGTCGTTTACGGCATCAAATTCCAGCCCTGCTGCCTTGCAGGCCGCCACAGCGTCCGCCAGTTCCTTGCCCTCCCGGCAGGTCCACAAAATCAACAGCGCTCCATTTTCTCGTTCATTCTTGGCCCTGTTGATGTTCGGTGCAATCGGCATCCCTACTGCCGGGTAGGCTTCCGTAAACAACACCCCGTCAAAGTCGATGGCAATGATCTTTTTCATGGCCGTTCCTTTCTGCTACAAGCTGGTAAATGTCATTTGCTCCGCATCTGCCGTTCCGCCCACATCCATAAGCCGCAGCTGGGATGTGTAGTCGGCAAATGCCTGCTCCTGCTTCTCAAAATATTCTTTGTCTATCTCAAATCCTGTAAAATCCAACCCGGCATCCCAGGCGGCCCGCCTGCTGGTTCCGCTGCCCAGGTGTGTATCTAAAATCTTGTATCCCTGTTTTGCAAAGGTCCTGTATACCCACGCATACAACGCCTGCGGCTTTTCGGTCGGGTGGAAATGTTCTTCGCCCTTGCTTCTGCTGCTGGATCCACGCCACACCTTCGCATTGTCGTTTATGCTTGTCCAGGCGTACTCCGCCTGTGCCATGCTGAAATTGTCAGGGATGTTCGTTTTCTGCCAAATTAAAAAGCACCGGCACGGCGGCAGTCCAAAATAGTTGCCGCCCCATACGATCTGCTGCTTGGAAACGCGAAACAGCTCGTTAAAATACGCCTCGCCTGGCGCGTTGTCCCAGGCTATAATTTTTTTACCGTACTTTGCTGCCCATGTCCCGCCGGTTCGGCTTGCATGTATCTCTGGAATCTCCCGCCAAACCTCGTTCCGTCCCGCCCGTTGAACGCACCCCCCCCCCCCGCCATAGGGCGGGTCAACCACAGCCAGGTCAAAGTATCCATCCGGGAATTGCTTCATTCCCTCCAGGCAGTCCATGTTGTAGCATCTGTTCGTTTCAAGCATGGCTTACGCCCTCTTTGTTCCTGCGCTCTCTGGCTTCTTTCAATCTCTGCAAAAGCCGCTTCTGTTTCACGCTTTCAATCTCGCTTACCGTGTTCAAGTCTGCAACATCCGTGTCGTTCCCGCTTAAGTACACCATCCGCATGCACAAATCAACATCGGCCAGTTCTTCTTCCAGGTTTTCTTTGCAGTCCAGCCAGCTTTTCGGCGTCGGGTTATCCCCGCGCTGCAGGCGGGCCATTTTTAGCGCCGCCTGGCCCAGTTCTGCACATTCTTCCGCCAGCTGCTCCAGCACCGCCGGTTCTCCCAAAAACCGCACCGCATCCAGCAAATCCATTTCCTTTACTCCGCTATTCATCATTTTCCATCTTCTCCCGCTTCCATCGTCATCCACCGTGCATACTTAGCCTTAAAATCGTCCAAATCCATTGCCGCATCGGCCAAGTACCACACCAGTTCTTTAAACGTCTCGTCCCGGCTTTCTTCCAGCCTGGCGGCTTCCCGCCATCCTGCATCCCGCCCGCAGCACCATGCCGCGCATACGCCCAGCACCGCCACGGCGGCTACTACTCCTGTTGCCAACATCCTGTTTTTCCCCTTTCGCACAATTCTTGTGGCGGGTGCCGGGTCCGGCCCGGCTCTCGGCACCGCTTGGGACCAGCGCCACCCGCCATAGTAAAAAGCAGGGCAGCCGCCTGGGTCATCAGCCCTGCGGCTGTCCCGCTTTCTGGTATTTTTGCGCCCCCTGTGTGGATCAGGGTGCCCAATGGTTAAAAATATAGTATGGTGTTGAGATGATCTCCTACTCCGCCGCGTCCGCCCATCTCGTGCGGCCCAACACCCCGCCCGGTGCCGTCACTCCGCGCTAACCGTCGGCATCGGCGCCGCTGCCGCAGTACCCATCCGCCGGGGCCGCTGTCAACGTCCTGCATACCGTGTCACTTTCTGGTTCAGCGCCATGCTGTAGGTGCACACGCTGCCCGGCTTCATTCGCTGGGCATCATAGCAGCACACAACCAGCATCGCCACCAGGCTTGTGTTCACCGCTTTGCGCCCAAATTCCATCGCAAAGGCCAGCATTACCAGCCCCGCCAGGCTCATACCCACAGCCCAGCCCATGTACAAAAGCACCGCGCCCACGCCAGTCTGCCGCCCGGCATCCGCCAGCATCAGCACCGCCGCCAGCATAAACCATACAGCCCCAAACTGGCAGGCATACTCGGCAGCTTTCCACCCCAGTTGCTTGTTTTTCAGCCGCCGGGTGGTCTTGCGCACCATTTCCCGCTTCATCATCCGATCTTCTCCCAGGTAAAGCGGCCCTTGCCGCTGTTGCGCCACTGGCTCAACCCGCGCAGGGCACCGTAGTCCAGGCACTCCACCACAGCATCTTCCAACGCCGGGTCCAGGCAGGTGATCTCAAACTCAATGGTGGACCCCTCCGGCACCGTCTCGCTCTTGGCAATGCTCACGCGCTCACCCATCGGGGTGTTGGCCCGTAGCGGCCGTTCGCAGGTCCCCATCAGGCACCCGTTCATGTTGATGGGGATCTGCCGCGGGCTTACAAAAATCAGCCCGTCAATGGCTTTCACAAAGGCTTTCACCCCAGCGCAGGCTTTGCCGCCCGCATAGCCTGCCTTGCCGGCTTTCACCAGCATTTTCCAGCTGTCCTTAAAAAAGCCCTTTACCTGGTAGTCCCAAAAAAACGGCGTCCCGTCCGCCATCTTCGGGAAAATGGTCATCCGGTCATCCACCACCGCGTCCACACCGCGGGCGGCCACTTCTTCCTCGGTCTTTTCGGCATCCGGGGCTTTCTTGGCAATGTAGTCCCGCAGCAAGTCCTCCTTGGCCGGGGTGCTGCCCAATGCTTCCTCCGTAAATGTTACACGTACTTTCATTTTTGCGGTCTCCTTTCAAAATTTAAAAAATAGCAAAATGTAATTGCGGCTCCTATTCGTTTCGCCGCTGGTCTTGGCTATGCCGTTTCAGCACCACGCCGCACGTAGCAACGCCCTGGCCGAGCCACGCACCGCCTCTCCGCACCTAGCTGCGCCGTTTCGGATCATCGCCGCCCCTTTCCAACGCTTTGCCAGCCGGTCGGTTCTTGTCCATATCCTCGCTTGTCGTTTCTTACCCACGCCAGTGCAGTTCCGCTCCGGGCATAATTTTGCTTTCCTATTCCATTTCTCTGTATAGCAACGCCGTATCTTCGCATAGTTGATCTCACCGTTTCACTGCCGGTTCCTTTCTTTCGTAGCCTTGCCGTATCGCTTCCATTCGTTTTTTGCACCTCGCCTTCCATAGCCAAATCGGGTCATTTCTGGTTTGTCCACTTCATTGCCGCTTCTTTGCAAGCCAAGCTTTCCCTAGCTACTCCGCTGCATCTCCATCTTCGCCGTTCTCTGCTGTGCCCAAACGTCGCCCCGCTTTTCTCTGCTTGTGCTATTCATTCCTCGCTCTGCCCTGCCGATGCAACTCTAATCCAGCCTGTGCTACGCCTTGTCGGGGCGGATCATAGCCACGCCCTTTCACTGCAAACAATCCTTTTCCGTGCTCCCGCGTTGCTGTGCTTCACTTTTCCGTCGCTTTCGTAGTTTCGCTGTGCCCATTCGCTCCAATTCGTCGCCGCACCGTACTTTTCCGCTGCTATCAGAGCTTTGCGCGGCCATTCCTTTTCTCGTCATTTCCTATCTATGCCACCGCGAATCTTCCCAACGCATCGTTGTCTCATTGCTCCCCGTTCTTATCCTTGCAATGCCATCGCCCGGCAAATCCACGCCATGCCCCCACAAATCTATGCTACTCCCGTTCGGCGCACCGCTCCGCAAGTCATCTCTTGTCTAATCCTTTCCATGCTATGCCCTGGCTTTTCCGCGCTCATCCGGCGCATCCCGCATCACCGCTATCCAATTCCTGTGCGCTGCACCTGGCTTCTTCGCTTTTCTTATGCGCCGTTCCGCTCCGCTCAGCAATCTCATTTCGTCTCGCTTCACGTCCTCGCTATTCCAATGCTTTCCGAATCCCAGCAATCCCATTGCGGTAGGCAGCAATTCATTGCCATCGCTTGTCATTTCGTTTCCAAGCCAGTTCATCTCAGCCAACGCCTCTCTTGGCAATTCCAGTGCAAGTCAGCCCTTCGCCGCCGCAGGCACCCGCCGCTTTTCCAGCCATTTTTTCAGCAGCATGGTGTACACAACGTAAATGTCGTTCTTGTTCAGCCCCTCCGTCCGGCTGATAACGTCCCCCCAGGGGTACACCCCCTGGCAGATGCCTGCTTTCAGCTTGTCCGGGCTGATCTCATACCCTTCCTCCCGCAAAATGTCCATGGTTTTCACCAGCGTGATGGTCGGTGTCTGCACCTGGTCAATGGTCATCGCAAAAACTCCTTTCTGCATAGTCTTTCTGGTGCTGCAAGCCGGGGTCGAACCGGCACGCGCGGTTAGTCGGCATCCCACGCCATCCCACATGCAGCCTATAACGGCTCCCGCGCCCCGGCACGGGCCAGGGAGGGGGAGCGTCCGCGTTTCCGTCGCCGCCCATGGCAGCGTACTCCGCGCTTAGCCACGGCACCGGGTGGGTGACAAATCCGCCGTTTGTGCCGTGCTCCGCACCTTCCCTGTGCGGTCGGGCCGGGTGAACGTATCCGCCATCCCGGTGCGGGCGCCGCGTCAGCTGCATGATGCCTCTGCGGTGTTATATGACCCCGGCCGTGAACAGGTTAGCCGGGGGCGCAGGCCGCTAGTCCGTTTCAGTTGCCCGCGCATGCACTTCACCCGTGCCGGTGCTGCCAAACTTACCCACAGGCAGCCATGGGGAAAGGAGGTTCCATTGCATGAACCCCTGGCGCAGGGCGGAGGACGCGAACCCCAGCCGCAAAAGCGGCCGATCGGTTTAGCAAACCGTCCCGGCAACCTTGCCGGTTCACCCTGCATAACAGTGCCGGTCTTTCCCGGCTGTCAGCTTGGGAGCAAAAAACAGGAGATTTGCAGGCTCCCGGCATCGGGCCGGGCGCGGCATGCAGCTCCGCGGCCACCTGGCATCCTGCACACAACCGGCGGTCATCCCGCCGGGGTGGGGTCATTCTGCTTTTTCCGTGGCTTCGTATGGCAGCAGGATGGAGTATCCCTCCAGCATGGCGGTCTCGGATGTCAGCCCATCTTCCACATCGGCCATCATGCACCGCACCGTGTTTTCCCGGTCACAGCCCGCTTTCACATACACCTCCAGCAAACTGCGCAGCACCGCAATGGCCGCATCCTTGGCATCCGCAACGCTGCTGGTCTCAATGCTCGTTGCAAACGCCGGTTTCATTGCCGGGTTCGGTTTCTCCCACGTCACCGTGATCTGGTTCGTCATGTTGGTTTCATCCTCTCTGTTGCGTAAAATCTTCTACGCTCATCTGCCCCGGCAGTACATCTTCTTCCATCCACCAGCGGAACACATCTTGCCCTGTACCGCCCATCATCCAGTTTCCGTCCAGCTTCCCGTGCGCTCTGCGCTCATCAAGCATCCTGTCAAAGGCTTGTATATAGAGTTTCTCGTAGGCAGGCCAGCGGCGGAACTCTGCATACCGCTTTTTGCTTGCCATCGGGCACCCTATACAGCCCACCCGTGACATTCCGCATTCATACAGCGGATTGACGGGCACCTTTGCATCCTGCAAAAAGCTCCACACCTGATTATCCGTCCAGTCCACAATGGGGTTTACTATACGCTTTGCCGCGATCTTGCAGCTCTCAAAGATTTCGCTTGGCTCCTGTTCTTCGCCTTTCAGAATAATTTTGTTCTCTTTGTTCCGGGTGAACGCTTCAAAAACACCCCTGTCACGCTTTCTTCGGCTGCTTTCCGCCCACCGCACACCAGTCGTGATGAACCGCCCGTTTCCGCCCTGTTCTTTCAGTACCGAACAGCAGTACCGCATGATTCGTGTCGGCGGCATCAGCTTTTGCGGGATCAAGTCCCACATGCTTGTGCGCTTGCCCTTGTAAACAGGGTAGTTGATGGTGCATTTCACGCCCAGATTTTCAAGTCTGGCAAACTCCTGCCGTACAAACCGCACCGTCTCCGGCGCATCCGCTGTTGTGTGGTTGTGCTGTACCTCAAACGGAATGTTCCCCCTCAATGCAAGCTCTACGCATACGCTGCTGTCCTTGCCGCCGCTGGTCGTTACCACCAGCGGCGTGCCGTAATACTTCAGCGCCATGTCGCTTGCCGCTTTCAACCGCCCGATGGCGATCTTCTCCGGGTCGCCGCTTGTCGGCAGGGTCACAAGGCCCCAATCCTCGCTCATGGTTTTTCCTCCACCGGCAATGTCATCGCCACGCTTTCCAGCAGGATGTTTTCCGTCTTTTCTGCCATTGCAAGGTTGATCTCGCTGTACATTCTGTCAACGACCCGCTCACGGTCCGCACCGTACTCCGTCACCGCAGTTTCCACCAGTGCGCGGGCCAGCATGCCCAGTATTACCATGTTTTCCCGCCAGTCCTGTTGCGCCGTGCTTGTATTGCACCTATTCGTGTCTCCGCCTTTCCACTCCGCCTTGATCCAGCATTTGTCGATCATGGCCGTCGTCCTTTCTTCCGCACTCCCGGATGATCTCGTCAACCTTCATGATCGCACCGTTGTATTCGGCGCTCCTGCGTTCCTCCTGCACATCCGCCAACATCGTGCCCAGCAGGTACGCGGCAGCCATAATGTTCTGATGCTCGCTGTGTCCGTCTGCTACGGTGCAAATTCTGTCGTTGTCATCCTGCCAGTACACGGCAACCCTGTGCCGCTTCGCTCGCTCTGCTTTCCGCTCGGCGTTCTTCTTCGCGGCGATCTCCCTGCGCAGCGCAGCCACCGCCTCGGCGGCCTTTCCCCATCCATTTTGCGCACCGTACCCGGCGCCGTCGATCTTCGTCATTCCCGGCCAGAATGTCATAAGGATGTACCTGCCGTACAGCTTGTCGATTCTCACCGGCGTGTTCGCGTTGTGCCCGCTCAACTCGTCCAGCAGCGCCGACGCTTCCTCTTTCGTCATGCTCTCGTGCCTGCTGTACATTGCGTCTTGCTCGTCCGGCGTCGCTGCGTTGTACAGCGCCGCCAGCAAAGCTGCTTCGCCAATACCCTTAACATTCAGCATCTTCACACTATCCTTTCCAAGTATCATTACTTCCGGGTTCTTGATTTTCAGCGCATCAAACCCCAGCCAGCGCCAAGGCCCCAGACCGCCGCCATCTGGTGGCAGGTCGTCCGGCAAATCGTCACCGAGCATTACCTTTTCCGGCAGCTCACAGACCCGCGCCATCTCGTGCCGCAGCGCCGTCAACCACGCATCAAGCCCGTCGTCGCGTTTCAAGCAGCCGGGCTGCTCTAAGCCTATCCTGTCTCCCGGGTGCAGTGCTTCGCCGTCCGGTCCTACATAGCGTGCCGTTTCCTTCACGCCGCACCGCCGTCCTTCTTCGGCTCGTCCTCGTGCGCACCGCTCACCAGCGCCGCACCCTCGATCATATAGCCAATCTTCTCCTGCGCATGCTCCGGCAGCTTTTTCAGCTTTTCCAGCAGCTCCCGTGCGTCTTTTTCTTTCTCGCTCATTCTGTTTCACCTCCAGTGTGTTTTGCTTCTTCCTCAGCGGTAACAGGGCACCGCAGCAAAAGCACCTTTTCTGCCGCCGGGTCGTAGTCTATTACCACTCTTACGTGCTTTTTCTCGTCCCACTGCATAAACCTGGCAAAAAAATCGTATGCGATTTCCAGCCTGCTCCAGTGTTCGCTTGGCTTTTCGCTTCCAAGTTCTTGCAGTCTTTTCAGCTTTTGCACAATGCTGCTTGCCACTTGCAGCGCCCTGCACGTTCTTATAAAGACCTCCCGCGTCAGCGTGATGCGGCTGTAGCATCCATCGTACTCATACCCTGGCTTTCCCACATTTTGCATGTGTTCCGTAAACTCCCGGTTCATTTCTTCTACAAAATCCACGCCGTACCACCTCCCGCGTGTGTTGTCTCCCTCGCTTTCCCGTGCTACAATGGCAGGGGAAGGAGGTGTAAATTTTGAAAATAAATCTTGATTGCGTCCGCGATGTAATGCTCTGTGTTGAAGCAAACACCGGCCTGCATCAGCGCTGTTATTTCATCGACTATGCTTTTAACAGCGCACAGGAGTTTGTCGGCGACTTGTCTCCCACGCCTGACTATCAAGCTGAACTGGAAACGAAGTATCACAACGAGGAATTGCTCTACCACTTGAAATACTGTATCGAATCCGGCTTGCTTTCCGTGGACGGCCCTGTCGGCCTGTACCAGACGTGGGTTTGCGACCTCACACCTAAAGGCCACGACTTCCTTGCAAACATCCGCAGTAAAAACGGCTGGAATAAAGTCAAGTCTCTTGTTTCAAAGGCCGGTTCCAACTGCGTTGACGTGGTTATTGAAGTCGCAAAAGCCGTTGCAGTGGAAGCAGCAAAAAGCACTTTGCTGTCAGGCGGATAATTTTCCGCCATCCCTGCCTTTCCACCAGTGCCCGTGTGCCCTCAAAGGGCGGCGGGCGCTTTCCTTTTCTTTTTGCATCGGCAACAATGCACCGCGCAATCGCACTGCTTAAAATGTGTTTCGCTTTGCTCACCACCTCCCGCATGTTTCCCTTCCCGCACATACGTGTGCGTTATTCCACATGTTTTTGTTTACGTTTGTGGAATATCCACATATTAGCACACAAACATGTGGAAGTCAACACATTTTTTCAAAAATTTGTGTTGACTTCCACATTTCTATGTGCTATTGTGTGGTAAAGGAGGTGAAAAAGCAATGAACGAAAGACTTCTTGCTATCCGAAATCATTTCAATCGGTCGCAAAAATCCTTCGGTGAGGCTCTCGGTGTCAGCCGTGACGTTATCGCCAGCCTGGAATCCGGGCGTGTTCCTATAAAAGATGCCCTCATTAAATTGATCTGCCGCGAGTTCGGCGTAAATGAGCAATGGCTTCGCACAGGGCAGGGCAGCATGCTGGACGATTCCAAACCGTCCATCCTGGACCGTCTCGCTGCCGAGAAAAACCTCACCCCCCGCGAGCAGGCCGTCGTTTCCGCGTTCCTGGACCTTTCCCCCCAGGACCGCGCCGCCATCATGCGCTACCTGGATAGCGTTATCGACCACCTGGCCGCCGATTCCGCCGTTGCTTCCGCATCCGTCACCGATGCCCAGGCCGCCGGGGTCGCCGCCGCACGGGAATACATGCAGCTTGTCGATTCTGAAAAAGAAGCGGACATAGGATCGTGTACTTCCGACGCTTAGTCCTTGACCGCGCCGCAAACCGCATCACCCACCATTAAACACAAAAAGCCGTGGCTGTCTAAGCCACGGCTTTTCTCTTGCTTTTTGCTCTGTTTCGTGTTATGTTTATCTTAACAAAATATCAGGTACGTGCCGCAGTTTCCGTTTCCTCCGGCCCGTGCCCAATTTCCGCACCAGGGGAAACCCTAGTGCTTTTTTATTTGTATCCGACTGAAATCCCTGCCCACTTCCGGCGAGAACTACTATACGGTTCCCGTCTTAGACAGCGTGGATTATCTTCAATAACGTATGTGCGTTGTCGCAGAATTTCTTCACGGCCTGCGCATCCTTAAATCGGATGTTGCCGCCATCTGCCGCAAATGCCACGATTCCTTCTTCGCCGTCTGTTCCCAGCCATACACCGCCCGGATTTTCCACCGGGTGCGCGGCGTTTTCATTCGGTGTTTCTGCAACTTCCTCTGCCGTCAGTTCAATTTCCGCGCCCGGCTTCGGCATCCCCATTTGTCTGATCGCTTCGTCGTACAGCTGCCACGCCAGCTTCATTTTTTCCGCCGGGGTCAGCTTCTCTAACTCCTGCATCTGTTCCATGTACTCATCCCTCCTGTTTACGGTTTGTATTTCTGCAAAACAACTATACACTTTGTCATATGATTTTGCAAGGAGTGTTTTCTATGCACCTGCATAAATCTTTCCTGGCTCTGGCCCTTGCCTGTGCCGTCTCTCTGTCTGCCTGCGGCTCTGCCGCATCTTCCGCCGCTCCCAGCGCATCGGCAGCCCCCACGGCCACCGCATCCCCGGCCCCTACGGCAGAACCTACGCCGGAACCCACCGCTGCACCGCCTGCCGCACCGGATTCTTTCTCCGCTTTTGAATCCGGCCTTGATTCTCTCGGCATCACCTACGAGCGTGTCACCATGGCGGCCGAGTATATCGGTGCCCGCACTGGCTATAAATATAAAACAGGGGAGTATAACATCGAGCTGTACCAGTTTGACCCGGATTCCGATGCCTACCAGCAGGCCGTTGCCGACAATGCCGTCTACATGGACGGCTTCGGCACCATGCCCGCCTATATCCATGATGGCCTTGCCCTCCTGGCCGTGGATGGCATGCCCCAATCCGTTGTCGATCTGTTCAACAGCCTGTAAATATAACTTATAAGTTATATTTTGTCTTGCGTCCAACTTGCGTCTTGTCGCAATTCAATTGCGTATTCATCATAGCTTCGCACAATTTAACTTGCTTCTAATTTGCGTCTGGTTTTCAAAGGTGGTGCCCATGCTCTGCACAAAATGTAAACAGGAGATCCCGGACATTTCCGCCTACTGCATGTTCTGCGGCAAAAAGCAGGTGGCAACGGCCCGTGTCACCAAAAAAAGCCATAACCCCAACGGCACCGGCACGGTTTATAAGCGCGGCAGCACCTGGACGGCCCAGCTGCGCATCAAGCGTGGCGGTGTCATCACGTCCCGCACCAAGGGTGGTTTTGCCACCAAGGCCGAGGCCATCAACTACCTGCCACAGCTGCGCCTTGCCGAGAACGGCGGCACCAAGGCCCACACCGTGGCCGAAATCTTCCAGCTGGTCCAGCAATCCAAAAAGTGGCTAGAGATCACCCCCGATAAGCGCAGCCACTACATGACGGCCTACCGCCGCATGGAGCCGATCTATGACCGCGATGTCGCCAGCCTGCGCTACTCGGAGCTTCAAAACCTTGTCGATGGTATCGATGGCGCGTTCTACCCCAAGCGTGATGTCAAAACCATCCTGCAAAAAGTCGTTGACATGGCTGTGCGCGAGGAAGTCTGCCCCTCCAGCAAGGCCGATGTCATCCGCTGCATTGAACTGCCCAGCAAACCCCTCACCAGCAAAGATGCCCGCACCCCCGAGGAAATGCAGGCCATGTGGGACGATTGGAACACCACCCACGATCTCATCACTGGCTATGCCCTCATCATGGCCTACACCGGCATGCGCACCGGTGAACTTTTCGCCCAGGACGTTGCCAAGGTCGACCCCGCCGGGCAGGTCATTGTCGGCGGTATCAAAACCGAGGCAGGCAAAGACCGCGAGATTCCCGTCGCCGATGCTGTTGTCCCCGTCCTAAAGGCCGTTCTCCCCAAGGCCCGCTACGGCCTTGTCGCCTACGATGAAAATACCTACTACGCCAACTGGGCACAGATGATCCAGCGCACCGGCATCCGCCCGTTGGGCAGCTATTGCCAGCGCCACACCTGCTACACCCGCCTGCAAGAGATCGTCCCCGCCGTCTCCGCCGTGGTCATAAATTCCATAATCGGCCACAGCAATTCCAAGCTGGAAAAGACATACGGTCACATCAGCCTTGCCGTCAAACTAGATGCCGTCAACAGCATGAAACTTCTCCCGTGAGCAACCGCTCTATTTTTATTTTACTATTCAGGTGCCTACCTGGTGCCTACGCCAATTTTTGATTCAACGGTGTCGCGCTTATTTTCAACTCACCATGCGCCCCTGCTAAGGGCGTAGGGTGGGAAACCGCCGCGAGAGTTCAAATCTCTCTTACTCCGCCAACAAAAGCCATGGTAAATCGTAAGATTTCCCATGGCTTTTGGTTTTATCGGGAAAAATACGCAAAACAAAATCCCGCAGGCACCAGGATTGGGCTTGTGGAATCTGTCGAAATATGGCATGCTGAAATTGCCGCTTCGGCGGCAAGGCGCTGCACACAACGGCAGGCGGTTGGCCCTACTACCCGAAAAGGGAGGGACCATGCGTTTTACATTGACTTCCCATATCGGTCACAAGACTGTTACGCTGAGTTTAGTGGTAAAAAGCAATAACCGCCACCCTGGCCGGTGACGGTTATTAGAGCTTTTCTAATTCCTTAGCCCAAAGGGTCAACCGCTTGTCGCAGTGCCTTTTGTTGTCTTTATTATACCCACCCCGGTACCGCTGTCAGTCTGCTGGGGCTTTTTCACTTTCTTGCGCGGCTTATTTCAGCCAATCGATCGCTGCTTCTCCGTGTTGCTGCAAAAAGGCGTTGATCTTACCAAAGGGTGCCGACCCAAAGAACCCACGGTACGCTGAAAGCGGGCTGGGGTGGGACGATTCCAGCACCAGCACGGGACGGCGGTCCTGCACAGCAGCAAACACCGGCGCGTACTTTTGGGCGGGCTTGCCCCACAGCACAGCGGCCAGGGGGGCAATGCTCTGCTGCACGGCGTATTCCAGCGCGGCCCTGGTGAAAGTCTCCCAGCCCTGCTTGGCGTGGGCAAAGGCGCGGCCCTGCTCCACCGTCAGTACGGTGTTCAGCAGCAGCACGCCCTGCTGCGCCCAGGGGGTCAGGTCGTTGTGAGCACGCTGGGTGCCGGTCTCGTTTTCCAGTTCCTTAAAAATGTTGCGCAGGCTGGGCGGTGCCTTGCAGGCATCGGGCACCGAGAAAGACAGCCCCATGGCCTGCCCCGGCTCGTGGTAGGGGTCCTGCCCCAGGATCACCGCGCGGATGCCCGCGGCCGGGCAGGCGGTAAAGGCAGCAAAGATATTCTCGGCAGCCGGGTAGACGGTGGTGTGGGCGGCGGCCTCAGTCACAAAGGCGTCCAGAGCGGCAAAGTAGGGCTTGGCGCACTCGGCTGCAAAAAACGGCGCCCAATCGCCGCACTGCAGCTGGGCGGCCTGTTCGGTCAGAAGCATGGCGTACTCCTTATTATAATATGTGAAACTCTCGTGAAGCCAGTATACCACACCGGGGCCAGGGCTTGCAATACGCGATTAAACGCGGTATAATACTAATTCAGGGTGTTATACGCCCTGCCAAGTATTATAAAGGGGAGAACCGATCATGCGTTCCATCAAAACCAAACTGTTCAGCCTGGGCATGGCTGCTTCCATGCTGCTGGCTTTGGGCGGCTGTGCTATGTCTACGCCTGCCAATGTGGGCTCCATCGGCGGGGTCGAGATCCCGGCCGGTGTCTACCTGCTGGCCCAGTACAACTCTTACAACACCGCCTCCGGCCTGGCCGACCTGGCGACCGGCGAAACCGCCAACGATGTCAAGGCCGTGCTGAAGGCCCAGTGCACCGGCACCATCAACGGCGAGGAAGTCACCACCGACGGCGCCGACTACATCAGCCAGCTGACCACCCACGCCATCGAGTACTACGCTGCTGTCGAAAAGGAGTTCGACGAGCTGGGCGGTGTGCTGGATGATGCTGCCACCGCCGAGGCTGCCAACTCTGCCGACAGCTTGTGGAATTCCAACGGCGACCTGTACACCGCCAACGGCATTTCCAAGTCCACGGTGGAGACCTACCTGCTGAACGCCCAGAAGGCCAAGACCATCCTGAACATGACCTACGGCGCCGACGGCACCAGCCCCGTGACCGAGGCCGAGTACACCGACTACGTCAACAACGATTGCTACTACGTCGAGACCGTGCAGTTCCCGCTGGTGAACTACTCCAGCTACTCGCTGGCCACCGATGACCAGAAGTCCCAGATCGAGGGCATCGCGGCCCAGTGCCTGGCTGAACTGAACGAACAGGCTACCGCCGAGACCGCCAGCAACAGCGCCCTGTACACCGCTGCCATGAATTACGTGCCCCAGGCCATGAGCGCCATGGGCAGCACGATCGAGTCCGCCCAGGCGGTCTACTACGCCGGTTCCAAGCTGTACACCCCGGACGACCTCTCCAGTTTTGGCGGCGACGGCTACAACAACCTGACCGACCCGCTGGATGAGATCCCCCTGGGCACCTGGACGACCATCGACCTGGGCACTACCCTGCTGGTGGCCCGCCGCATCGACCCGCTCAAGACCTATACCGTTGACCAGCTGAACAGCATGTATGATATGCTGACCAGCATGAAGAGCGACGAGATCCAGGATAAGCTCTACGCCGACGGCGCCGCACTGGAACATAACCTGGACAGCTCGGCCATCAATACTTACAGCGTATCCAAAATCAAAAAGACTGTCTCTAAGTAAAAGAACGTCTGTGCAACACACAGGGCGGGAGCATCACAGTATGCCCCCGCCCTTTTCTTCAGCTTTCCCCATTTTGTAAGGAGGTACATCATGACCCAAAACAAACACGTAAACCTGCTACTGGAGGTGTTGGGCTGCTTTGTCGCGGCTGCCGGCATCTACAGCTTTGCCGTGGCATCGGGTGTGCCTGTTACCGGTGTTGCGGGCGTCTGCGCCATCCTGTACCGTCTGTTCGGTATCCCCATGGGCCTGTCCAACGTGCTCATCAATATCCCCATCATCCTGTTCAGCTACAAGGTGCTGGGCAAGTCGTTTTTGCTGCGCAGCATGCGCTGCATGGTACTGTTCGCCGTGTTTACCGACTATCTGCTGCCCATGATGCCGGTCTACACCGGCGACCGCCTGCTGGCCACCCTGTGCGGCGGCGTCATCTGCGGCATCGGCGATGCGCTGATCTACATGCAGAACTCCAGCACCGGCGGTATCGACTTTATCACGATGGCCGTCAAGGTCAAGCACCCGCACTTGCCCTTTGGCAACATCACCTTTGCGGCGGCGCTGGCTGTCATTGTGGCCAACGGTCTGGTGTTCCACGACGTGGACTCCATCATCTATGGCCTTATCTTCAACTTTGTCTCCTCGGCGGTCATCAATAAGATGATGTTCGGCTTCTCCTCCTCGATGCTGGCCATGATCGTGACCGACGACGGCGAGGCCGCCTGCAAGGAGATCGACCGCGTGGCGGACCGCGGTGCCACCATTTTACAGGGGCGCGGCGGCTATGGCGGCGCACCCAAGGATGTAGTGCTCTGCGCCTGTTCCAACAAGCAGCTGTACGAGATCGAGCACGCCATCCAGAAGATGGACCCGGCCAGCTTTATCATCATGCTGCAATCCAACGAGGTCCATGGCGAAGGTTTCCGCCAGCTGGAACTGGGCAAGAGCGAAGAAAATACGTAATTACCCATCTGTAAGGGCGGATGCTCGCATCTGCCCGCTTTTTGTAACCTATTTATATACAGAGGAACGACCATGCCAACCAAAGAAGCAATCAAGATCCGCGGCGCGCGGGTCCATAACCTGAAAAATATCGACGTCGACGTCCCCTTGGGCAAGATCGTCGGCATCGCGGGTGTGTCCGGCTCCGGCAAATCCTCGCTGGCACTGGGGGTGCTGTATGCCGAGGGCTCGCGCCGCTACCTGGACGCCCTGTCCACCTACACCCGCCGCCGCATGACCCAGGCCGCCAAGGCCAGCGTGGATGAGGTGCTTTACGTCCCGGCGGCGCTGGCGCTGCACCAGCGGCCCGGCGTGCCGGGCATTCGCAGCACCTTCGGCACTGGCACCGAGCTGCTGAACAGCCTGCGGCTGATGTTCTCCCGCCTGGCGTCCCACCGCTGCCCCAACGGTCACTACCTGCCGCCCAGCCTGGCTGTGGCGGCTGGAAAGCCGCTGATTTGCCCCACCTGCGGGGCCACGGTGCGCGCACCCTCCGCCGAGGAACTGGCATTCAACAGCCAGGGGGCCTGCCGCACCTGCGATGGCACCGGCACCGTGCGCACGGTGGACCTGGCCACGCTGGTACCCGACCCGACGCTGAGCATCGACGATGGCGCAGTCGCCCCCTGGAATTCCCTGATGTGGAGCCTGATGACCGATGTCTGCCGTGCCATGGGCGTGCGCACCGATGTACCCTTCAACCAGTTGACCGACGCCGAGAAAGAAATCGTCTATCACGGCCCGGCGGAGAAAAAACACATTTTTTATAAGGCCAAAAACACCCCCGAAGCCGGTGAACTGGACTTTACCTATTATAATGCGGTCTACACGGTGGAAAATGCGCTGGCCAAGGTCAAGGACGAAAAGGGCATGAAGCGTGTGGAAAAGTTCCTCAAGCAGGAGACCTGCCCGGTCTGCCACGGTACCCGTCTGTCCGAGGCCGCCCGCGCACCCCGTCTGCGGGGTATCTCGCTGGCCGATGCCTGCACGATGCCGCTGGCCGAGCTGACCCAGTGGGTGGACCGCGTGCCCGCCAGCCTGCCCGCGGAAATGCGCCCCATGGCCGAGAGCATCTGCGAGTCCTTCCGCACCGCAGCCCGCCGCCTGATGGACCTGGGGCTGGATTACCTCTCCCTGGACCGCGCCGCGTCCACCCTCTCTACCGGTGAGCGCCAGCGCATGCAGCTGGCCCGCGCGGTCCGCAACCGCACCACCGGCGTGCTCTACGTGCTGGACGAGCCGTCCATCGGCCTGCACCCGGCCAACATCGTGGGCCTGACCGGCGTCATGCACGATCTGGTCGAGGACGGTAACTCGGTGGTACTGGTGGATCACGACACCCAGGTGCTGGCCGAGTCCGATTGGATCATCGAGATGGGCCCCGAAGCCGGTGCGGGCGGTGGTTACGTCATCGCTCAGGGCACTGTGCCCGAAATTGAGCAGGACCCCAAGTCGATGATCGGACCCTTTCTGCGCCCGGCGGCCGCCGCGCTGCCTGCCGGGGCTGGGAAGAGCGACCTCTTTGCCGAGGGCCGCATCCACCTTTCCACCGATGCCATTCACACGGTGCACCCGCTGGAGATAGACATCCCCAAGGGCAGGCTGACCGTCGTCACTGGCGTGTCCGGCTCCGGCAAGACCACGCTGATTCTGGAAAGCCTGGTGCCTGCCCTTGCGGCCAGTACCGCGGGCCGTCCACTGCCGTCCCATGTCAAGGCGGTAACAGCCGAGGGCATCGAGCAGGTCAAGCTCATCGATGCCACGCCCATCGGCATCAACGTGCGGTCCACTGTGGCTACCTATGCCAACGTCCACGACGAACTGCGCAAGATTTTTTCCCACACTCAGGACGCCAAGGCCCACGGCTACAAGGCAGGCGATTTCTCCTACAACACGGGCAAACTGCGTTGCCCGGTGTGCGATGGCACCGGCGTCATCAGCCTGGACGTGCAGTTCTTGCCGGATGTGGAGATCCCTTGCCCCGCTTGCCACGGTTCCCGCTATGCCCGCGAGGCCGACGACGTGAAGCTGATCGACAAGCACGGCCGCACTACCACACTGCCCCGGCTGATGGATTGCGACGTGCATACGGCGCTGGATCTGTGCAAGGATAGGAAGCTGGTGCGCCAGCGCCTGCAAGTGCTGCAGGATCTAGGGCTGGGCTACCTGACCCTGGGCGAGGAAACGCCCAGCCTTTCCGGCGGAGAAGCCCAGCGCCTGAAGTTGGCCAGCGAGATGGAGCGCACCCAGTCCCACGCGGTGTTTGTGTTTGACGAGCCGACCATCGGCCTGCACCCGCTGGATGTGCAGACCTTGCTGGGCGTTTTCCGCACACTGATCGACAACGGCGCCACGGTCATCGTCATCGAGCATGACCTCGACGTGATCCGCAGTGCGGATTATATTGTGGATATGGGCCCGGGCGGCGGCGAAAAAGGCGGCCGTGTGGTGGCCGCAGGCACCCCAGCGCAGATCAAAGCCACGCTCGAAAGTGTGACAGGACGCTTTTTGTAAAGGTAAAACCGAACCATTCGCCAGGCGTGACCCAACAGGTTGTACCTGGCTTTTATTTTGCAACAATATACAGAGTGCCTAAAAGCAGCACCGGAAATTTGGAAAAAAATCAAAAAACTTGGAAAAAGGTGTTGACAAAGCAAACCGTGATTGCTATAATAATGGAGTCGTCAGCGAGAGCGCCTGACACGACAAGTTAAATATTGCCCCATAGCTCAGTTGGTTAGAGCACCTGACTGTTAATCAGGGTGTCGTCCGTTCAAGTCGGACTGGGGCAGCCAACAAAAATCACCGAGTTATCTTCGGTGATTTTTTATGCGGCCGTAGCTCATCTGGTAGAGCGCCACCTTGCCAAGGTGGAGGTAGCGAGTTCGAGCCTCGTCGGCCGCTCCAAAGGTAGCGGGAGAGCCGGTTGAAACAAACGTTTCAACCGGCTCTCCCGCCTTTTGTTTTATAATTCGGCACACAGCGGATGCTGTTATCAGCATCAAAAATCAATTTCAGCGATGAGGCGGCATAACCGTTTCATAGCATCAGAATCTGTCATAGGATAAATCATTGCCCTCACAACATCTTTTTGTCATAGCTTCGTTGAGTTCTTGTATTCGTTGCAACAGGGCGCGCTGGCGCAGAAATTCCTGCAGGATGTCCATAGATCGGCACCTCTCTCTGTAAGAAAAATATATTCTGTATATTGTGCGGATGGTAAACTGATATTATAATACGACGTTCGTGATTGCCAATGGCAACTTTTGGTCAATTCTGTCCTGTACGGTATAAAATCTGCAAAATGTTGTGCGTACATCCATCCTCTCTATACCGTAAACCCATCCAACAATACCTGCACAGGGCTGTACCGGTCATACAGTAAATTTTCGGCAGTGGGCGGCTCACGCAGGGGAGCGCGGGGGGCCAGCGGCAGGCGCAGGGCGGCGGCAAAATGTGGGGGATGGGCTGCGTCCGCGCTGCGCCCATGCACGGGGGAACAAGTGGCCAAGCAGAGACCGCCTGTAAGCGCGGCTGCGCGGCGCAGCAAGGGCAGGGTGTCGGCGGGCATCCTGGATGCAGAAACTGCGCGGAATACCGCCACCGCCGCCCCTGCGCCTGGCTGCAGCGTGACCACGGCCCGCCCGGCGGGCAGCACGCACCGCAGCACGCACAGCACCGCCGCCTGCCACAAATTGCGGGGCAGTGCCACGGGCAGCGGGGCAGGGGAGGACATCACGTACAGCCAGCCCGGCCGACGCCGCACGGCCTCGCTGGCAGCGGTACACAGGACGGCTGTCTCGGCGCTCAGGTCCAGCGCACGGTGCGTGGGCGGTGCAGCAAGGGCTTCCGCCAGCATCAGCAGCCGCAGCTGGGGCCGCACATCCGCCCCGGCTGCGGCCATGCCCGACAGGCGCAGGCGGCGCGGATCGTCGAAAACCTGCATTGTCACTCCCCCCCCCCTCGTGGTGCCAAGTCCCTGTTAGTCTGTGCAAAACGGCCCGGCGGAAGGGTGGAAAATGGTTCCAGACAAAAAAAATCATGATTTTTTTGAAAAAATCCTGTTAAATGAATAACAGCCCCCTTGCAGATTTCGCAAGAATAGGGTACAATAGTAGCATACGGCAGAGCGGGTGACCGGGCTGCCGGGTACAACAAAAATCTTGGGAGGATTTAACAATGGCTGTTAAAGTTGCTATCAATGGTTTTGGCCGTATCGGCCGTCTGGCTTTCCGTCAGATGTTTGAGGCTGACGGCTACGAAGTTGTCGCTATCAACGATCTGACCAGCCCCGCTATGCTGGCCCACCTGCTGAAGTATGACACCGCTCAGGGCTCTTTCCTGGGCAAGATCGGTGAGCACAAGCACACCGTCGAGGCTGGCGAGGACTACATCGTCGTCGACGGCAAGAAGATCACCATCTACGCCATTAAAGATGCTAAGGATTGCCCCTGGGGCGAGCTGGGCATCGATGTCGTTCTGGAGTGCACCGGTTTCTACACCAGCAAGGACAAGGCTATGGCTCACGTCCAGGCTGGCGCTAAGAAGGTCGTTATCTCTGCCCCCGCTGGCAAGGATCTGAAGACCATCGTCTACTCCGTCAACGAGAAGACCCTGACCACTGAGGATCAGGTCATCTCCGCTGCTTCCTGCACCACCAACTGCCTGGCTCCTATGGCCGACACCCTGAACAAGACCTTCCCCATCGTCTCCGGCATCATGACCACCGTTCATGCTTACACCGGCGACCAGATGATCCTGGACGGCCCGCAGCGCAAGGGCGACCTGCGCCGCGCTCGTGCTGGTGCTCAGAACATCGTTCCTAACTCCACCGGCGCTGCCAAGGCCATCGGCCTGGTCATCCCCGAGCTGAACGGCAAGCTGATCGGCTCTGCTCAGCGCGTTCCCGTCCCCACCGGCTCCACCACCATCCTGGTTGCCGTTGTCAAGGGCAAGGACGTCACCAAGGAGTCCATCAACGCTGCTATGAAGGCTGCTGCCTCCGAGAGCTTCGGCTACAACGAGGATCCGATCGTTTCTTCTGACGTTATCGGCATGCGTTACGGCTCTCTGTTCGACGCTACCCAGACCATGGTCGCTAAGATCGACGACGACACCTATCAGGTTCAGGTCGTTTCTTGGTACGACAACGAGAACTCCTACACCTCTCAGATGGTCCGCACCATTAAGTACTTCGCTGAGATGTAATCGAAAGATTTCTGCGAAGTATCGCACTAAAATAGACATCCAATCAACAGTTGACTGCGCCGCTTAACCGCCGCGCCGCGCAAAACTCAGTTTTGCTACGACAATTGTTGTGAAAAATCGTAGTTCAACTACGATAGATGTTATAGTACGATGTAAGCCCCTTTTGGCTGCTGTATGGCAGTTGAAAGGGGCTTTTTTAATGTTACTCGCTGATGCTTGCACCGAATATGTTTTTAGCTGCAAAGTGCGCCGCTTGTCTGAGAAAACAATAGACAACTACCGTAAACAAATTCTTTACTGGAATCGCTACCTTGATGAAGTGTGTGATGTTCAAGAGGTAGAGAAAGTGCGGCCCATTCATATCAAGAATTTTATTATCCTAAAGGAAAAGGACAAGAGAAAACCCGCCTATATCAATGACTTGCTAAAAGCCTACCGCAGCTTTTTCAACTACTGCGTGGAAGAAGAATATATAGACGAATCGCCCCTTGCAAAAGTAAAGAATGTAAAAGAGCCGCGTGTGATTATCAACACCTTCACCCTAACAGACATTAAAAAGATGCTGGACTATTATAGCGGCGCGGATTATCTTTCGGTGCGCAATCGGGCGATACTCGCCGCGCTATTTGATTCTGGTATACGCTGTGCGGAACTAATGGGCCTTACGGACGATAAAGTGCGCGAGGATTATATGCTGATTCACGGCAAGGGCGATAAAGAGCGTGTAGTGCCTAAATCTCCGTTTTTGTCCAAATGTATGATACGATACCAGAGGGCAAGAGAAAGCTATTTTGCGGGCAAATTGCCGCCGCAGGGGTACACGTTTTTGAGCAAGACAGGGAAGAAACTGACCCATGAAGCCGTTGCTAAAATCGTGCGTAATGCGTCAAGAGCAGCAAAGGTAGATAGGGCGGTACGCGCCAGCCCGCACACTTGCCGCCACACTTTTGCACAGCTACAGTTGAAAGATGGGATTGACCTCTATACCCTTAGCCGCTTGATGGGCCATGAGAATATAGCCATCACGCAGCGCTATTTGCGCGGCATGAAAGACGATTCAATACTTCAAGAGGGAAACAAGCACAGTCCTTTAATGCGTTTGTAAAATAGTAGGCAGATTCTACAATATCTTAGAAAATTCTATCAATAGGTAAACAGATAGTCAGCCAGTTGTTGAAAATTCTGGCTGACTTTTTCTATGCGCGGAAAGTGGCGGCAATCTGAAAGATTGACGCATTAAATAATTGAATAGAACAAATTTGCGGAGACAATTTATTGAAAAAAGAACGATGTTATGATATAATATTTATAGAAGATGAGAAAAGAAAACATCTTCTAAGATTGGGCGAGCTATCGTAAAAAATTATGCGCATCGCGCATAATTTTTCACAGATAGCTGGAAATTTTCAGTATTACATACTTTTTTACGCGATTCACTATTTACATCGTAGAAAAGTATGAAAAGGAGTAATTCTATGTATAAGAATTCTTAGGTTTTACAAGGATTTAACAACAATCAGCAAGAAATGCTGTACCTTTCGGACGCAATCAGAGGGGAATATGTACAAAATGAATTTAATGTGATTGAAGCCCCATGCGGTTGCGGTAAGACAGAGTATGCAGTCAACAAACTTCCCTACGAGATTTTAGGCAGTAAACCGCAGTTTAACAAAGTGCTGTATTTGATTGATACTTGCGCAGGACGACATAGCATTGTTGTAAAACACCCAGAAAAGGCTCGCTGCTATGATAACATCATTGATAACGGCGGTAGGCGGTTTGATGGTTTTGATGCAAATAGAATTGTTGTAATTACCTATGCTAAATTAGGCGTTGAGGTGCGCCGCAATCCAGATTTCTTGAATCAGTTTGATTTGATTATTGCTGACGAGTTCCATAACATTCATTGGCCTATTCCCTATGAGCGCGGCATAATTAAAACAAACTATCCCTATTTAACAAGTAGTGAAGTTGATGCGCTGCTAAAAGAACGCTGCAATAACTATCACGCTATGATGGCATTGTCTCGCGCCGCCGTGAATCCGTCTACTATTGTTGTGGGCATGAGTGCTACACCATACGACATTGAAACATGGGTAGAATGGCAAGATATGCCGTTCACCTATATGAAGATTGCATCGAATATTAGGCATTACACAGCACAGAACACCATTCCCTATAGCCATGTAGACGGCTTGATCAAAAAGCTACCAGAGGGCCAGAAAACGCTATTTTACGCGGCGCACATTACGGATATAAAGAAGTTCCAAAAGGAATGTGAAACAGCTGGATTGCGCTGTGCGTCCGTGTGGAGTGTAAATAACACAGATAATCCTATGACGGCTGAACAGCTAAAAATTAGAAACGCCATCATAGAAACGAATGAGTTTCCAGAAAATGTTGATACGGATAACGCGAAAACTGAATGATTAGTGAAAAGGAATACTGTTATGATTTGTAAAAAGTGCGGTTGCCGCGTTAGCGATACGGCGTCCTTTTGTGATAAATGCGGTGCGCCTATGGCAGAATTTGGAATCAAAGAACAACCTAATAGTTCGGATGCACTTTCCAAAAAAGCAGCCAAAGGTCAGGCAGACATCAATAAGTGGGCAATTGGTATCATTGCAGTGGTATTGATAGCGATTGTATGCGGGTTCTTTTTCATGAACCAACAAAAGAGAAGCTATGCAAACAGAGCAATATGGGCTATTCGGAGTGAGGAATACACGACATCAAGCATAGACACGATATATGTATACGAAAAGAAAGTGGCGGTAACTTTACTGAATGGAAATGAGTATATCTGCAATATGCTGAATGATGGGGGAGTGCAAATTCTGACGAGATATAACTACCCCTCACTTGAAGAAAAGAAGAACCAATATTTTAACAGCGCAAAGGCTACCGTCGAGGAAAAAGGAACAGAAATACCTATAAGCGCTATAAACCCAATTTACCGATAGACAAACTTAAAAGGCGCTTGCCCCTAAAACAGAGGTGAGCGCCGTTTCTTTTGCTTTTGATGTAAAAATAGAGTATACCCTATCTTTACGCCGCCAAAAGCCAGAAAAACGTAAAAATAGAGTTGGTTTTCAAATTATTTTACAAAACGTAAATGAAGTCCAGACTATGGGACTTTTACTATGGTATAATAATAGTAGAAAGCGAAGGGAGAACGCAAAAATGAAAATCGCCTATGTTCGTGTGTCTACTGTTGAGCAAAACGAAGCCCGCCAGATTGAAGCGCTGAAAAAGTACGATGTGGACAAGTGGTTTACGGAAAAGGTATCTGCAAAAGATACGAACCGTCCGCAGCTGCAAGCCATGATTGACTTTGCGCGTGAGGGTGACACGATTTACATTCACGATTTCAGCCGCTTGGCGCGTTCTACTGCCGACCTTTTGAAGCTGGTGGAGCAGCTACAGGCAAAGGGCGTGCATCTTGTTAGCAATAAAGAGAACATCGACACAAGCACCCCCACAGGCCGCTTGATGCTGACGATGATTGGCGCAATCAATGAGTTTGAGCGCTGCAACCTCTTGGAACGCCAGCGCGAGGGTATCGCCATTGCAAAAGCACAAGGCAAGTTCAAAGGCCGCAAAGAGGTCAAAGCGGACGATTTTGCCGCGCAGTATCAGCGCTATTTGAACCGCGAGTTGAACAAGGCACAGCTTGCAAAAACGCTTGGAATTTCGCGCCCTACGCTTGATAAACTGATTCGCCAACACACCGCCGCATAAACCGTTACAGCCCCTCTCGGCGCCGCGCAGCGGCGTTAGAGGAAGTATATAAAACAGGCTGAAAAGCCGCAATAAATCAATAGAAAGAGGGTAGAAAAAGCAAGAATCCTTCTACGAAAAACCATACCTAGGCAAAGAAAAAGAGAAATTTCCCAACTACGACAATTGTTGTGAAAATTCCACTACGAAAAAGAATAGCATACAGCCACCAAAAGGCGTAAAAACAGCAATACAGCGATAAAATTTAACGAAACACCTATCAGGTTCAGGTCGTTTCTTGGTACGACAACGAGAACAGCTACACCTCTCAGATGGTCCGCACCATTAAGTACTTCGCTGAGCTGTAATCGAAAGATTTTAGCTGCGAACTGCTGAATAGTAGGTAAGCACCGCGCCCCTTCCGCTGGAAACAGCGGCGGGGGCGCTTTTTGTTGTTATCGCACGTTTCATTTCTCACTCTATCCGGCAATGAGAAACGTTTGAGAAACGTAATGGAACCGCCCCTACATCCACCACGCACCCGGCCAGCCGTAGGGGCGGATTCCATATCCGCCCGCCTTTTATGCCTTCTTTTGGCTGGTAGAATATGCAATGGGATGCCCGGGAAGTACATTGGTAGTTTTCAAGGTATTCTTAACGATACCTTGAAACTGCAAATGTACCTCTCGATGGGAAATTGAGCAACCAACGCAAGGCCGCACGGGGCGTCGGGGACGCCGCCCCCTACACGCAGCCATATTTATCGGGGCATTCAATTTGTGCCGCGTGGGGCGGGATAGCGTGTGGTGATATCGGTTTGCTTTAGGAGATAATCGACGCTGACATTGTACAGATGAGAAAGCGCAACGAGAATTTCCGCTGTAAGCTGTTGGGTGCCGGTTTCGATATAACTGTATTTACGCTGCGTTATGCCGATTTTATCGGCAACAAATTGCTGGGTATAATCGTTGTCCTCCCGCAAGGCACGAATACGAGTATCCATGGGATTCTACCTACTTTCCTATTGATAAGAAAAGAATAGGCTAGATAGAATCTGTCTATTGACTTTTAGATAAATTTTGTCTAAAATGAAATAAGAGACCCCACATTGGAAAATTCGACGTAAAAAGAGGAGGAAACTATGAACGAAACAAACGCAAATTCGAAAGTAGAAATGGACCAGGCACCTGAAAGCAGAGACAAATTGATTTGTCCTCGGTGCGGAAAGCCTATTGATCCCAAGGAAAAGAAATGCCCGCATTGCGGCATGAAGAATAATCTTATCCGTTGCAAAGCTTGCGGTGCAACTATGGCGAAATCTGCTAAAAGTTGTCCGAAGTGCGGTGCAAAAAACAAAAAGCCGTTCTATAAACGTGTTTCATTCTGGCTTGTGATTGTTATTGTTTTGTTAATGGTATCCTGCTCTACATCCAAAGATGGAAATAGCAGCTCGACGGCGGAAACAAAGCAGGGTGCAGTATCTAGCAGCACAACAACCAGCAGCGAAGCAACGACCAGCAGCACGGAGAGCACTGCGAGCGAGGTGGAAGAAGAACAGTCCGCAGAAGAATCGTCAGCATCCATCGGTCAAAAGAACGCGCTGCGTAAGGCACAACAGTATTTAAGCGCAATGCCGTTCTCTTATTCTGGCCTGATTAAGCAGCTTGAATTTGAAGGCTACAGCACCGAGGACGCAACGTATGCGGCAGATAACTGCGATGCAGACTGGAACGAGCAGGCGGTAAAAAAGGCTAAACAATATTTGGAAACAACGGCGTTCTCCCGTGATGGTCTAATCGAACAGCTTGAATTTGAAGGCTACACTGCAGAACAGGCAGCATACGGTGCAGAACAGAACGGTTATTAATAACTAAAAAAGAGGCATTTCCCCGCAAGGGGAAATGCCTCTTTACCTTTTCGCGTTTACTTCGCGCCGCGGCCGGCAAACACAACGTACACCGTCTTAAACAAGATCTTAATATCGCCCCACAGGGACCAGTTATCGATATACTGGACGTCCAGCTTGACGACTTCTTCAAAATCCTCGATGTTGCTGCGGCCGCTGACCTGCCACAGGCCGGTGATGCCGGGCTTCATGGACAGGCGGCGCTTGTGGTGGCTCTCGTACTGCTTATATTCGTCCAGCGTCGGCGGGCGGGTACCAACCAGGCTCATATCGCCGCGCAGCACGTCAAAGAACTGCGGCAGCTCGTCGATGCTGGTCTTGCGGATGAACTTGCCCACCTTGGTGATGCGGGGGTCATCCTGCATTTTAAACATCAGGCCGTTCATTTCGTTCTGGGTCATCAGGCTCTTTTTGCGTTCCTCGGCATCCATATACATGCTGCGCAGCTTGTGGATGTAGAACACACGGCCGTTCAGACCGACGCGCTTCTGCTTAAAGATCAGCGGGCCGGGGCTTTCCAGCTTCAGCGGGATAGCCGTAATGGCGATGATGGGCACGCTGATGATGCAGCCCACCAGGCCGCCCAGAATGTCCATGGCGCGCTTCAGCACGCGGTCACGCAGTTTCAGCTCCAGGGTGCCCATCGTGACGATGTTGCCCCCGGCGCAGCGGCCCAAAATGCGGGAAAACCGCACGGCGCTGGTCTCACCGCAGCACCGCTCCTCGATGCGATCCAGCAGCAGCAGGCGGAAATGCACGGTCAGGCCCATGCTCTCCATCTCCTCCAGCACAGGGATGAAGGATTCGCCGCTGTCCATGGGGATGTCGACGTAGATCTCATCCAGCGCAGCCTGGCGGATCCAATCCATAAAGTTGTCGTAGTTGGCGGTCACCGGAACACCGGCCAGCGCGGAGCCGATCTCCGAAGCCGGGGCTTCCAGAATCGCCACGCCGCTGATGCGCTTGGACCAGTCCCGCTGCAACTCGTTAATTAACAGTTCGGCGCGGTCCTGGGTGGAGATAAGCCCCACCAGGCTTTCCAGGCCGGATTGGCTCTGAATCTGCAGCAGCGACCGCTTGAGCAGCCCGTGGGCGATGGGCAGCAAAACAAAGTTGATAAGCGGCACCGCCAGCGTGAAGTAGCGCGAATCCAGCATCGTGGCTTTCGTCAGCAGCATGGCGGTGGAGTAAACCAGCGCCAGCAGCACATTGAACTTGATGGAAAGCTTGATTTCCTCGCCGCTGGTGCGGGTGACGATGTTTTCCGTCTGGTCAAAACAGATGAACGTCGCCACAAAGGCCAGCATCAGCAGGCAGATGGTCTGCACCCAATCGCTGGGGGCGTAGGGGACCAGCTGATTCAACAGCCCGTCCGTTACCAGCCAGGCCAGCAGGGTGCTGAGCAGCAGCACCACAAGGTCCGTTAAGAAAACGTAGATATATTGTAGTTTTTCACGCTTCGTGATCATTCGGGTGTGTGTTCCTTCCTCAAACAAAGGGGCTGGCTGGCAGTTTCCGCAAAGCCGCTGCCCCAAAACATGATTACTTAGTATTCATACTATCATATTTAGTCCGGGTTTTCAACACAGGATTAATTTCTGTGGCGAAACTTGTCGAAAATTTGGCACTTTGTCAAGTTTCAAGCGTAACTTGACACGATATTTTGCCGAATTTGCTTGCCACAGGGCGCATTGTGCTTTATAATATTAAATAAGTATACATATGTTTGTGGCTGGGGAGGATCTCTATGGCTACCATCGACATTAACCAATACATCGAGCAGAGCGGTATGCGCAAGGCGCGGTTTGGCGGATACGAGCCGGACGACGTGCGCCAGGCCATGCTGGACCTGTGCAGCGATTACGAACAACGGCTGAACACCGCTGCCCAGCAGGTGCGCGGCGCCCAGCAGGAGGCTGAGGCCCTGCGCCGCCGCTGCCAGACGCTCATTGGCCAGAACCAGAATTTGGCCACGCAGAATGCCTCGCTGGCGGGCAAGGCCGACCGCATTGCCCGGATGCAGAGCGATATGGAGACGCGCTACTCCAAAGTGCAGGAGCGCAACCACTCGCTGACTGACCAGGTGGCGATGCTGCGACTGAAAAACACCGATCTGGAACTGAAAAATAAAGAGCTGACCGAGCGGGCCGAGAACGCCGATGCCGCCCTGCGCATCAAAGGGCGGGAGCATGACCAGGCCAAACAGCAGGTGCTGGCCGAGCGGGATTCTGTGGTGGCCGGGGCGCAGAAAGAAGCCGCCCGCATCCGCAGCCAGGCCCGGGAGGAAGCCGACCAACTGCTGAAGGACACCAACCTGAAAGCCGAGGCTATCGACCAGCTGGCCCGGGAGCAGGCCATCGGCCAGGCCCGCAAGATGGTGCAGGCCGCTACCGAGGAGACCCGCGAAATTCAAAACGCCCACCGCCTGCGCCTGCAAGATCTGCAAAGCCGTATCGACGCCATGGAGCAGCAGCGTGCCAAACTGATGGATTTCCTGGCAAAGATGATTGCAGAACTGCAGGAGACCCAGGACTACGCCCAGCAAAACACCCCGCAGCCACTGGAAAATAAGGAGACGACCGAGCCTTCGGCTGAGCCGCAGCTGGATCTGTCGCCCACGGCGGTGGATGCTGCTGCCAGCGCCCTGCGCACCGAGGAGCCTGCCGACGCGCAGCCTGCCCCTGCCCCCGCGGAGCTGACCGACGAGGATGGCCAGCCCCGCAACTGCGTGGTGGCTCCGGGATGGAATGACCACGCCAACGATACCCGCGTGGCCCGCCCGGTACCCGACGGCCCTGAAAAACAACCGCAGCCGGAATATTTCGATACCACCCCCACCGCTAACGAGCTGCACACCCTGCAGACCCCGCCGGCCGAAGCCGCCGCCAAGCCAAAGGAAGAGGTAGAAATTCCGGGTGCCATTTTCTCTTACCCCATCCTGCGCCAGAAGGGGGAGCCGATTTTGGACGAGGAACCGCCGGTGCGCGGGCCCCACACCCCGCTGCTGCCGAACCTGGACACCGACGCAGACGAGGAGGACGACGACCCACTCACCGCGCCCGCAGCCCCGGCGCAGCCCGCCCCCCAGCCTGCTGCCCCGGCGGCGGGCACCCCGGCCAAGGTGACGGCCAGCGGACCGCGGCGCAAAAAGGCTGTAGCTGCCCTGCGTGCCCTGCGCCGCAAGCTGGGGGAAGGATAAAGCCTGAAGCAAACCGCACAATTCCCGCCCCGCGCGTTTGGAATTGTGCGGTTTTGGCGAAATAAGACAGGAGGCTTTCTGTGAAGAGCCATACATATTGGGCGTCGGCGCTGCTGGTGCTGGCGCTCGCCCTCTGGTGCACCCTGGGCGTCTCGGCCGAGGATACGACCACCACTGCCTCTGGCACGGCGGGCAGCTTCCAGCTGGAGCAGGTCTACGTCAATGCGCCGGAGCTGGACGTCTACTTTTATGCCACCGACGCCAACGGGGAATCTTACAGCCCCATCGTCGTGCAGGCGCAGGGGGTGGAGGCCACCCTTGGTGACCGCAAGCTGGACACCGGCATGATCGGCGTGGCCGATGACCCTATCTGCTACATCATCGCGCTGGACAACAGTACCTCCATCGACGCCGAGGATTTCCACAAGATGCGCACGGCCATCTGGAAGCTGGCCCAGACCAAGCAGGATAAGGACCAGATCATGGTCTACACGCTGGCGGGCGGCGCACAATGTGCCCTGCCTGCCACCAACGATAAGGCGGAAATTTTTAATACGCTGCGCACCATCGGCCAAAGCGAGGGTGCTATCGATCTGACCGGAACAGTGACCATGCTGGCGGCGGACATCCAGACCGAGTACCAATCCTTAGCGCCCCGCAAGGTGGCGTTTGTCTGCACCGATGCCGCCCAGGTCATGACCAATCTGGCCCTGCTGGGCGGCACGCTGGGTACCGACCAGAGCAACTTAAACATGGCAATGTACACTTTCATCTGCACTGCTGCGCCCGACCAGCTGGAATCCATGACCCAAATGTCCGGCGGCAAGGTCATCGCCTGCCGCCACGCCGACCTGGCCGCCGAAATGCAGGCCAAGCAGGCAAAGTTTGCCCAGGCTTTGACCCTGCGCACCGAGGTGCCGGACAGCCTGACCGGCGAGCGGCAGGAGGTATTTACCCTGTCGGTGCCCAAGTTGGGCAGCGCCGTGAAAAGCAGCACCACCGTGTACATGGGCTTTAAAATGGAGAAGCCCCAGGTCACCAAGGTGGAGCCGCTGGGCCGCACCAAACTGCGGCTGACCTTCAACCAGGCAGTCAATGCCAACGCCGACCGCCCCCAGTATTACCGCGTTTACACCAACGATGTGTGGGGCTGGTACGTCAAAATTGAATCGGTGCAGCTGAGCGAGGACGGCCGCACCGCCGTGCTGACCACCGAACCGCTCTATCAGGGCCGCTACAACGTTACCTTAAATAAGGTGGCCAGCCGCATGACACCCGCTAACGTCAGCACCCGCCAGCAAAGCTGCAGCTTTATGATCGCCCGCTGGCCCCGGGACCGGGCGTTTTACATGGGGCGGTTCAGCATGCCGCTGACCATCGCCGTGGTGCTGCTGGGGGCGCTGGCCCTCAACTGGCTGGTGCTGCGCCGCAGGGAGCGTGTCTCGGAGCAGACCGCCGAAGCGGAGCACCTGCTGGCGGGTGCCGACAGCCTGGACAGCACCGGCGCACTGCCCAAGCGTTGGGTGACACTGTTCTGGGCTGCGCGCGGCTCCATTGCCGAGAGCCGCTGGGCGGGCATTGTGGAAAGCAGCCTGATCTTGGGCAGCGACGCCGCCCAGTGCGACCTCTGCCTGCCGGACAGCCGCATCCGCCCCCAGCACGCCGTGCTGGCCGTGCGGGGCGAAGCCCTGCTGGTGCAGCCCCTTGGCCCTGATACGACGGTGTTTGTCAACGGTGAGAAAATCGCCGGGGAACACTGTTTGCAGAATAATGATACCCTGCGTCTGGGACGCACGACGATACGCCTGGTGCTGTGAGCGGAGGAAACAAAATGAAACTGACCAAATGTGCCAGCGGCCATTTCTATGACGCTGATAAATACCCTGAGTGCCCCTACTGCAATACCGGCCTGCAGACCGATTCTTCCATCGTGTGCAGCGGCGCAGCGGAAGAAAGCCCGGAAGAGACCCCGGCAGAACCGGCTGTTCCGGCGGCTGCCCCCGCCGGCCCTGTGGCCGGCTGGCTGGTGGTGCTGGATGGCGAAGCCAAAGGCCGCGACCTGCGCCTTGGCGTGGGCCGGACCTTTTTGGGGCTGGACAAGGATGGCACGCCCGTTACCTTAAGTGCCGATGCCCCCCTGAGCCTGCGCCAGGCTGTGCTTGTCTACGACGGCGAAGCCAAGACCTACACGCTGCTGCCCGGTTCCTCCCAGGAATTGTGCTACCTGGGTGACACGGCGCTGCTGGAGCCGCAGGAGCTGGCAGGGGAGGAGACCCTGCGCCTGGGCACTGCCACGCTGAAATTCGTGCCCTTCTGCGGCCCGGATTTCAGCTGGTAAGGGGGTGGCAGCGTGGCAAGTGAGATCGTATTTTTAATTACCGAGCAGCGCAACAAACAGCGCATCACCCTGCCTGCGGGCAGTTACCGCTTTGGCCGCAGTGCTCAGTGTGAATATGTGCTGCGCCGCAACAACGTGGGCGAGGTGCAGTTCGTGGTGGCCTGCACCAAGGACGGCTGGACTGTGACCGATTCCTCCACTGAGTGCGCGACCTGGTACGACAACCGCTACCTGAACCAGGGCGAGACCTGCCCCCTGCAGGAGGGTGACGTGCTGGGCCTGAACACCGACGGCAATGCGTCTACGCAGGAAATCACGTTTAGAGTTGAGGAAATTCGCACAGCCCAAAGCGGTGAGACCGGCCTGCGGCAGGAGCAGACTGACAACGCCGTCCTGCGGGAGGTGGACGTCCGCCGCAAAAAGCGGGTGCTCATCGGCCGTGGCGATGACTGCGACATCAAGCTTGTCAGCGACCGCGTATCCCGCCATCACTGCGAAATTTTGTACAAGGACGGCCACTACGAGCTGCGCGATTTGGGCTCCACCAACGGCACCTATGTGGACGGTGCCCGCATGACCGGCACAGTGCTGCGCAGCGGTGCGGTCATCAACGTGCCTACGCAGGTATTTGCTTTTTCCGGCGGGCTGCTGCATTACCATGAGCATAAAAGCGGCATCAGCGTGCAGCTGCTCAATGTGTATAAGACCGTCAAAAACCGCAACACCGGCAAGCCGCTGAACATCGTGGACGGCACCAGCTTTGAAATCGAGCCCAACAGCTTTGTGGTGCTGGTGGGCGGCTCCGGCACCGGAAAGTCCAGCCTGCTTACCTGCATCACCGGCACTGCGCCCTGCACCAAGGGCAGCGTGCGGTTCGACGGCCTGGACACCGCCGATAACCGCAATGCCTTTGAGGCCGTGCTGGGCTATGTGCCGCAGAAGGACATCATGCACGATAACCTGACCGTGGAGCAGAGCCTGACCTTTACGGCCAAGCTGCGCATCGCCCACGACGCCACCAGGGCCGAGATCAACGCCGCCGTGGCCCATGCGATTGAAGCTGTGGACCTGACCGGGCGGGAAAAAACGCTGATCTCCCAGCTTTCCGGCGGGCAGAAAAAGCGTGTCTCCATCGCCATGGAACTGCTGGCCAACCCCCGGCTGCTGATTCTGGACGAGCCCACCAGCGGCCTTTCGCCGGACCTTGACCGCAGCATGATGGAGCTGTGCCGCAAGCTCAGCCACCAAAACTGCACGGTGCTGATGGTCACCCACAACATGTCCAACATCAACCTGTGCGATAAAATTGCCTTTTTGGGTGTGGGCGGCGTGCTGTGCTACTACGGCGCACCGGAAAACCTGCACCGCTACTTTGATGTGGAGCTGACCAGCGACATTTTTGAAAAACTGCGGGTGCCCGAGCTCATCGAGCAGTACCGCCAGCAATACTTTACCACGCCGGAGTTCAACCGCCTGGTGGCGGCCTGGCCCGAGGCGGCGCAGGAGGCGGATAAGCGATGCAGCCAATAAAATTGATGAAATTCTGGCGCCAGTTCACGGTGCTGGTGCAGCGCAATCTGCGCCTGATCTTAAACGATAAGCTCACGATGGCCAGCCTGATTTTGCAGGCACCGTTTATGGTGCTGGTCATTAAAATGGTGGTCGACCCGGATTGCTTTACCTCCAACCTTATTAACATCGGCAGCCGCACGGCGCTGTTTATCATCAGCGCCATGGCCGCCTTTATGGGCACGCTGAACTCCTACCGCGAAATTTGTAAGGAGCGGGAGATCATCCTGCGGGAAGCTTCGGTAGGCGTCAGCCTGCTGGCGGTGGTGCTGAGCAAGGCCTTCGTGCTGCTGCTCATCGAGGACGTCCAGGCCGCCATTTTGACCTTCGGCTTTGTGCGCATCGTGCACATCCCGCAGAACCACCTGCTGCTGGATACCAATGTGGAGGTTTTTGTCTCGATCCTGCTCATGCTGGTGGCGTCCAGCGCTATCGGCCTGTTGATCTCCGCCATCTTCAAAAGCGGTGAGAGCGCGATTTTGGTCGTGCTGGTGCTGATGATCGGGCAGGTGGTGTTCAGCGGCATCATGTTCACGCTGACCGGGGTGGCCGCCCGGATCGCGGCGGTCATCGTCTGCCGCTGGGGCATGGGCGCGCTGGGGGCCTCCACCGACCTGAACAGCCGCCTGGCCTGGCTGAAGCAGGGCTTCGACAGCCCTATGTACGATGCCACGGTAGCCAACCTGATGCACTCCTGGCAGATGATGGGGCTTATCACGGTGGTATGCCTCATCGCCGCCTGGCTGGTGCTGCAAATTTCCTTTAACAGAAGAAAAGCGTAATGATTTGCTGTGACCGTGTTGCTGTAGGGGTCGATGCAAAAAAATAACGCCCCTGCCCATAGCTGGGTGTTCTTCCATTGGAAAGAATGGTATACTCGGCTAGCCCAATAAATCGGAATTTGTGGAGGTGTGTTTATTCGTATGGAGAAAAAAACCAATCGGTACGGCCACTCAGGAACAGACCCCGTAGTTGCTTTGACTTGGATTTTTGTTGTACTAAAAGTAATAGGCTTGATTTCGTGGTCATGGTTGTGGGTACTAAGTCCGATTTGGCTTACGTTTCTGTTTTTCGCCGTTATTTTTTCTGTCATCTTAGTCGGTGGACGAATTGCCAAAGGAAAATGGTAAATTCCAGTTTACCGTACTCTTCCCTGACAGGGCTTGGGGCACCGTACGCCCCAACAAGAAGCTGTCCTAAAAGGACAAGAATTTTCAAGAATTGGAAATTTGCGGCCGCGGGACGATTCTTGATTTTCCGAATAACAGAAAAACCAGAACCACAAAGCTGCTTCAGCCAACGGTTCTGGTTTTTTGTTATCTGGTCAAAATGATCGTTTTATGAAGCGCCTGCAATTGGACAAGATGCTGCTTGCATATGTTTACTTCTTATCCGGCGGGAACTCTCCCTGGTGTTCGGCCTCCAGGCGGCTCAGGCGGGCTTCCAGCTGGGAGATGCGCTGGTTGACAATATCCGGCAGATCCTGCTGGTCCAGATCGTCCGACGGGCAGCATTTCTCGTTGCGCATGCGCACTACCTCGGCGGGCACGCCCACGGCGGTGCAGTTGGCGGGCAGGTTTTTCAGCACCACACTGCCGGCGCCCACGCGCACGTTATCGCCGATATATACAGGCCCCAGCACCTTGGTGCCTGCGCCGATCAGCACGTTATTGCCTAAGGTCGGGTGGCGCTTGCCGGTGTCCTTGCCGGTGCCGCCCAGGGTCACGCCGTGGTAGAT